>Ga0307928_10002048_pt1 | contig 15394 bp, 16 predicted proteins | sample AceLakmetagen232_FD_201815 | JGI IMG/M metagenome (GOLD analysis project Ga0307928, IMG submission 201815) | Saline water microbial communities from Ace Lake, Antarctica - #232 | ecosystem: Environmental > Aquatic > Non-marine Saline and Alkaline > Saline | place: Antarctica: Ace Lake... | reverse complement strand
TAAAAATATGAAAATTTATAAAACACAAGCAGAAGTAGAAGCAGATATTAAAGATGGAATGTTAAATATTGATGGTGATGTTAAATTTGAATGTTCAATTTCTATTAAAGCATCAATTAACGCTGGGGACATTGACGCTGGGGACATTGACGCTGGGGACATTGACGCTGGGGACATTAACGCTGAGTACATTGACGCTGGGAACATTGACGCTGGGGACATTGACGCTAGGAACATTAACGCTTGGGACATTAACGCTAAGGACATTAACGCTTGGGACATTGACGCTGGGGACATTAACGCTAGGAACATTAACGCTTGGGACATTAACGCTAAGGACATTAACGCTTGGGACATTGACGCTGGGGACATTAACGCTTGGGACATTAACGCTAAGGACATTAACGCTGGGAACATTAACGCTAAGGACATTTTATATTATGCGTTTTGTTGTGTATATAATTCAATTAAATGTAAATCAATTAAAGCTAAACGAGATAAACATCAAGAACCTATTTGTTTAGACGGAAATATTGAGTACAAAGACGAAGAAGAAACAGTCCAAATTAAAATATATAAAAAATCTCTAGACGCTTTAAAAGAAAATGGGATAGAGGTTATTGAATAGTTCTTTAAAATGGGTGTAAGATAACTACAAAAAGATGGACAATCTTACACCTGTTATGGGAGGCTCGTATTAAATATAGCCAAGCTGTGGTGGGTTTGGCGGTACTGGAGTGATGCGAGCTTTCCACCTTTTTAAAAAAATAAACACTTGCACCGACATAGCTATTGGTGTATAATATAAATAGTTTAGTTTCCTTTGGTCGAGAGGGATTAAAATATTATTCGAATTATCGGATAAACTAATTAAAAAATGATAGTATAAACTATCAATAACAACAAACATATGGGATTAGAACAAAGACAATCTGGCAACTACATCACCATCTTAGGTGGGAAGTTATGTCAAAGAGTACAAGAAGGTACTGAAGGAGCAATCACTCGAGTAAATAAAATCGGTAACACAGTTCATGAGAAATTCTACGAGAGTTTCACCGGTAGATTAATTGATATAAAAATTCAAGACGGGGAGTACGGAAAGACCTGGAATTTTGTTTTCCAAGATAACGAAGAGCCTTACATATTGCAACTGTCTTACTCAAACAGTTTCTCCACAGCATTTCTAAAAATGCTACCGAACATCGATCTTGCTAAAGAGATGAAATTATCTCCTAGCGTAAAAGAAGTTGATGGTAAGAACAGAAGCTCATTATTTATTAACCAGGATGGTAAACCATTGAAACACGCTTACACAAGAGAAGCGCCGAATGGTATGCCGGACATGGAACAGATTTCAGTTAACGGACAAATGGTCTGGGATGATACTAAGAGATTAGTATTCTTACAAAATATGGTGGACACTATTATTATTCCTATTTTAGTAGGATTGGCTCCAGTTGCTCCAGTTGCTCCAGTTGCTCCAGCAGTAGGAGTTGCACCAGGAATTCCAATAGCGCCACCATTCGAATCGGGGGCTAAAAAAGAAGTAGAGAAAGTAGATTTCTAATTAATTAATAATAAAAAAATGTTTACTAATAATTGGTTCGAAATAACAGCGAAAGCTAACTTCGAAAAGTATGTTCTACCGTTAACTACTGAGAACAGACCTCTATACTTCCTTGAGATAGGATGTTACGAGGGTCAAGCTACTTGTTGAATGTTAGAAAATACTGATGCGAAAGTTACTGTCATTGATACTTTTCAAGGTAGTAAGGAACATGACTCTCAATTTGAGAAGACTTTACTTGCTAGATTCGAAGAGAATACTGATCCGTATAATATAGTATTGACAACACTAATGGGAATGTCTCAAAGACATTTAAGAGTGTTAGACTTTGATTATTACGATTTCATCTATGTTGATGGATCACATCAAGCGAGTGATGTATTGGAAGATGCTGTACTAGCTTTTCCACTCCTAAAAGAAGGCGGTATAATGATCTTCGATGATTATACTTGGGGAGCTGGGATGGATTATTACGATATTCCAGTTACTGGAATTGATGCCTTCCTAAGAGTCTACGGCAATCAGCTAGAAATAATAGAAAAGAATTCACAGGTTATAATTAGAAAAAATACACCACTTCCAGTTAATACTATTGAAGCATCGAAGATCAAACCTGGACAAATGACACCACCACCTGTACAATAATACAATTTAATCTCTTTCGATAATGTAGAATTAATGTCGAGAGAGAGCAGATTACAAAGCAGTCATTAGCGGTTTAGTGGGTTTCTACATTCCTATTTTTCTTCTATCTATGACTGCTTTTGGTTTGCTCTAACTCGATATTAAAATAAAAAATGTATGAACGATAAATTTCTAACTTATTTTCCCAACCACATTTATCGGTATATTGATTTAACCGGTGGAGGCAGACCACCGCAACCAAGTGCGGAAAAGAATAAAAAACTAAATCTCGATGGCTACGAGAGCTATTTTACAGTCAATGGTTTTAAAGATACTCCCAATGCCAAGAAAGAACAGTGTACCAACCTCAATGCTTTCTTTGTGGATATTGATGGACGAAAAGATTTAGCAGAATTGGAGGAAATAAAAAAGAAATTAAATCCTACATTCATAACTGAAACTAAAAACGGCTACCACGTCTATTGGCTACTCGATGAACCAATTTACAAAGAGGAAGTTACTCCAGAGGAGTGGACTAAATCTGTAGCTGACTGGGAAAGAATTGAGCAGAGTATCGTCACAGCTCTCGATGCCGATCCGGCTGTAAAAGATATTACTCGCATACTGCGCGTACCTAATACTTTTTACTGGAAAAAAACAGGCGACCAATGGAAAAAGGGAACTGAAGGAGTGTTCGAAATAAAAGGATTGCATAAGGAATCTTCGAACACCTATTCAATGCCTGAAGTGGAGGAAGCTTTTCCATCAATGATTGTTGAAACATCTCTGGGTGATTTATCTGGAACTACTAAAAATGATCAGATGGCTCAGGCTGAAATAAATAACTTCTATGAGAGAGTTAACGATGAGTATCCAATCGAAGAGAGGGATAGTTTCAAAAGACTAACAACTGCTCACGAAGGAGCTGTGCTGCCAAATAACCGCAACAATTCTCTACTAGTGACAGCTTGTTTAATGAGGCAAGCTAAATGGACAAAAGAAAAAGCGCTGAAACAGATTGAATCTGTTGGTTGGTATGGGATGGAGAAAGATCCAGGCGGACCACAAGAAATTTTGAATACGATAAAAAGTGCCTACGAAAGCAAATACACCTATTCGTATAAGAATGAAATTATTTCTTTCAATATGTCGCCGGTTGAAAACCAGAAGATCCAGCAGGCTTACACCAAAGTTGTAAAAGACAAGAGGGAGCAGGATAAGATTCGTTTCTCCAATTACGAGCAAGAAATTCTCGTGAAACATCCCCACCTGAGAAAGAATGAAATTGGAATATTCTTTCAGTACACCGAAGGAGTCTACAAAGAGATGTCCGATCAAGATATGTCCGATATAGTTCTAAATGGATTGTACGATGACCTACTGTGGGGTTACAGGACTAAAAGAAATGTATCTGATAAAATAGCTTGCTTGCTATCAATTATCCCGTTGCTAGTTATTACTGACGACAAGGGCTACATAGCTAATGTAAAAAATGGATTGTTGAATATTTACACAAAGGAATTAGTACCGCATAATCCCGACTTCGTATCTTTAATACAGTACCCTGTCGAATACGATTCTACTGCTGAATGTCCTACTTGGGATAAGTGTATCGATGACTGGATGACTGGTCCAGAGAAAGAAAAAAAAATTAAAATGCTCAAGCAATTTTCCGGATACTGCCTATCGTCTTCAATGCTCTACGATAAAGCTTTATTTATGGTGGGTGATGGTGGAAATGGTAAGTCAACCTTTGTCGATACTGTAGCAATGATTGTTGGATCTGGAGCTACTTCTCATATCGATCTTGAAAGTTTATACGGAACATTCGGGTTTCACGGACTAATTGGTAAGAGGTTGAATATTATCGAAGAGGTTTCCGGTAACTACTACCAGAGTAATAAGCTAAAGAAATTAATTTCTGGTGAGCAAGTTACAATTGATATAAAATATAAACCTCAATTTAAGTTCCGACCTCAAGCTAAATTTGTATTCTCTGTGAATATGTTGCCAAGAGTTGATGATACTTCAACAGCTACCGAGCGTAGGATACTCGTTATTCAGTTTCTGAATAACTATCGTGATGATCCTAACATCGAACTTCGCTCTGACGTTGGACTACTAGCTAAAGAATTATCGGGGATATTAAATTGGATGGTAGACGGAGCTATCGATCTGTCTGAGAGTAAAAAGTTTGTAGTTACCGATGAACAAGTGCGGATGCTTGATGAGTACCGAGAAGAAAATTCATCAGTCGAAGGATTCCTTTCTCAGTGTATCGAGTTGAATGAATTTTCTAGTATTGAAACTCCTGACCTCTATGAAGAGTACAAGCAGTGGAGCGCTACTGACGGTGGAAGAAAGACAAAAGCTAATATAACATTCACGAAAGAGGTACGAGCTTACGGAGCTAAAGGAAATAGATTCACCTACAAAGGTAGAAGTAGTGGAAATAAAGAAGCTAGTTTCTTAGGAATAGCCCTTAGTCCTCAATGGAAAAAACAAACTCGAGGTTTAACTAACGAAAAAGAACCACCTAGTTGGTACGCTAAATAATAAACATATGACAAGTAATATTTGGTGCTTACATCATAGAGAAAAAAATCCTGAAAGAAAATGGTATCAGTTTTGGATTAATAAATATATTTGGATAATTAATAAAAATTATGATACCTAAACTATACGAACATCAGGAAAAAATAATCAGAGAGGGCAGACTCAAGTGTGGCTTGTTCTTAGGTACCGGCGCGAGTAAAACTCGTACTGCTTTGGAGTTAGCGGAAGGCGAGACTCTTGTTATTTGTCCCAAACAACAGCGGGAGGATAAAACCTGGGAGAGAGAGAATGAAAAGTGGGGCACAGATATTCACCTGAAAGTAATTAGTAAAGAAGATATTCGTAAAATGTGGGACGAACTGTCTAGATACGAAACTGTTATTATAGATGAGTGCTTTGTAAAAGGAACTAAGGTATTGACTATTAACGGTTATAAAAATATTGAGGAAATAAAACTTGGAGATACAGTTGTTAATGCTACTGGGGTTGGAAATGTATATAGTATCATTAAAAAAACAGCTGACAAATTAGTTACAATTGAACTAGCAAATTATAAAAAAATTACTTGTACTGTAAATCACCCATTTCTAACAACAGAAGGATGGATGAAAGCGGGTGAACTAACAAATACCACTTTACTTGTGCAACCAAACATATTATACTGGGAGTATGAAAACAAAAATATTACAAGGCTATTGCAAACAATGCGGGGGGGAAACACAAAGAGGGTGGCACCATGGTGGGTTTTATGGTCCGTTGAAAGTTTATTGTTCAACAAAATGCAGGATGGTTATAACAAATGGGAAACTAGCAGAAGGACGAAAAAAGCATGCCAAACGTATCTCAATTTTGTGTTCCAAGCGGATGACAGAAAACAATCCCATGAAGAAAAAGAAAACAAGAATAAAAGTTTCAAAGACGTTAAAAGCCATAGGTCACAAACCAAAAACTCACGGTGGCAATGGTACAAAAATGCCTATACCTCAAAAAGTGTTATTAGTGGCTCTTGGAAAAGATTGGTATCCAGAATTTGTAGTGAAAACAAAAGAGCCAAAAGAAAGACACAAATATCCAACTTGCTACAAAATAGATATAGCCAATCCAAAAAAAATGATAGCTATAGAAGTAGATGGTGGCAGTCATTGTACTATCTCTGCAAGAGAAAGAGACAAGAAGAAAACGAACTTTTTAGAACAATTGGGGTGGCACGTGTTGAGGTTCAAAAATCAAGAAGTAATGGGCAATCTTCAGAAAGTACTAAAGTCTATAATTTGTCTGTAAGCAATCATCCTAGTTATATTGTTGAGGGTGTTATTGTTCATAACTGCCACAACAACCTCGGTGTAATGCCAGCCTATGTTCAGAGGAATAAAGTTCAGATACCGAAAACCTCACAGATATTCGAGGCTACTAGAAACTACATCTACAAGAACGACCCCAATAGACTGTATCTCCTATCAGCTACACCAGTCCCGAAGCCGATGAGCATGTGGGCAATTGGAGAACTATTCGGACAGCTGTGGGACTTCGCTGAATTCCGTAGAGCTTACTATATTGAAATTCGAATGGGTGGAGTTCGTAGAATATGGATGCCGAAGAAAGATGAAGCTACGAAACAGCGACTGGCTAATTTAGTCCAGAAGTTCGGGTACACAGGGAGTTTGAATGACTTCTTCGATGTACCGGATCAGACCCACAAAGTCGTTGAAATTGACCTTAGCGCAGAGCAGAAGAGGGCAGTGACTGAAATGACCTTTTCAGAGGCAGACCCCCTTGTACGGCGAGCTAGGCTCCGTACAATAGAGAATGGAGTGCTATATGGAAAGCAAATTGAAGAGATTGATGAAAAAACAGATAGAATATCTAATAAAACTATTATTTTCAAATCTCACAAGATCGATTACATACTGGAAAGAGCTCAGGAATTTCCGAAGTTACTGATATTCGCTAACTACACAGCACAGATTGAAGAGATTGAAAAACACTTGAGAAAAGCCGATTACAATGTGTCAACTCTGACTGGTAAAACTAAGGATAGGACGTTTATAAAAAAGGTGAACGATTGTTCAGACCCTCATATTATAATAGCTCAGTGCTCAATATCTTCCGGATACGAGTTGCCGTCTTTCCCTTGTGTAATTTATGCCAGTAAGTCTTGGAGGTTTGTTGATTACGAACAGTCAACTGGGAGAGTACTGCGAGCTAATCATTTGAAAAAGAATTTATATATACACCTTGTAGTCGAGGGGTGTGATAAAGATTGCCACGATTCTATTATGAGCGGTCAAGACTTTCAAGAGAAACTTACCTTAAATATTTAACTTGACATAACGACAGCGACACTATATACTAATAATAAGATATGAAAAGAGAAGCAGCCTTAGATACAATACTAAGCACATACCTACAAGAAAAGAAATTTTACTGCTACTACGAGCTCAAGCAAGTAGCTATTGATTCATTTTCTTTTGGTAAAATTAGGAAAGTCCAATGGGAAGGACTACAGGCGACAGAGAAGCATGGATTAAATTGGAAAATGTCAGATGAAATAAGTCGCCCGAAACCACTTGACGGTTTCAACACACCACCACTCCCCTCTTATTTAGTTATTTTTTTCAAAGATGAATTTGTTTTCGTACGTTTTTGGAAAATAGTTGAATTAAGAGAAAGAGGAGTAATCTCCATCAGTAGGTCGATGGCGGAGGAAATATCAGATAAAATAATTAAGTTAAAATAATAAATATGCAAGTAAAATTACCAAAACCAAAACCAATGGCTAGAATAAATACTAGAATCACGCAGAAACAACAGAAGTATATCAAGTCACAGGCAAAAAAAACTAATTCAACTGAAGGTGAAATCTTCAGAGGTATCATAGATGCACACATTGCATCTAATAAAAAATAAATATGACAGAAAAAACATACGAAGAGTATGCTGTTCTAAATGCTCAGATTAAAGACTTAACTAATAAAAGAGATGAACTAAAAGTCGAAATTATTGAGGATTTAGCTAGTAAAGACTCTCAAAGTGAAGAAACCGCAGTTGGTAAATTCACTATTACTAATCTCAAAACTTGGACCTACACAGAAAATGTAACCAAGTTAGGAGAAGACTTCAAGGCTCTAAAAGCCACTGAGGAGAGTACCGGAGATGCTACATATATAGAAAAACCATCTCTTAGATTCACACAAGTAAAACTTTAAATTATTTAACCGCAAATAAATAATAATATGACAGAACCAAAAAAAGAGGCTACTAAGCCTACTAAAAAAAGACCTAAAATAGCGACTAAACCAAAGGTAAGGATGATAGAGTACTCAGTTACAATGGTTATTCCAACCGCGCAGTATGCCAATGTACAACCGAGGATAGTTGTTAAAGCTGATTCATTCAAGGAAGCTCACGACTTTATTGCTCCACATATGAACAAGCTGTGGAAGGAATATTATTTAGTGAATGAGAGACGACCAGAGCCTACACCTCCTGCTCCTGCTCCTGCTCCTGTTGTTACTCCAGCACCTGCTCCAGTTATTACTCCAGTTGTAGAAGCTAAACCTGTTACTACATTCGTTCCAGATCCGAATTCTACTTCCAATAGTGCTGAAGATGTTGCTGAGATATTCGATGGTAAAGTAATAGGAACTGTACCGGGGGTTCAACCACCTGATAGTAGTGTTGCTTTAGTAAAAGCTACTCAAGCGCTAGAGTCCTGTTTAACTTTGGACGCTTTCGACATAATTAATAATCAAGTTATGAAGTCAGTGAAGTTAACTGAGGAGGATAAGAAAACACTAATGCCATTATTAGAAGATAAATTAGAAAAATTATCAAATGGAACCTAAACTAATACTCCCAAAACCGCATTTGTCGTGGAGCAGTATGTCCTGCTGGAATTCGAGCCCTGGTCGTTTCCGTAGGGAATATTTCGAGTGTGGTAAAAAACTAAATACAAAGTATTTGAGATTTGGCGCTGGCATCGCGGATATGATAGCAAAGGGTAAACATAAAGAACTGCTACCTGATTTGATAGTCTGTGATGTAAGAGAACACGAGATACGAACTGAAGTATGTGGTGTTCCAATTCTCTCCTACCTCGATGACTACGATCCTGTTAACAATGTTTTTAGGGAAAAAAAGACTGGTAAAATACCATGGACACAGGCTAAAGTTATCAAACATGGTCAACTATTATTCTACGCCACTGCTCTGAAACATAGTATTGGTAAAATACCGGAGTACTGTGATTTAGACTGGATTGAAACTAGAGATGGCTCAATTGAAGTAGATGACTTCTGGAGAGAGAATGAGAAAATAGTTCAAGTGACTGGTAAAATAAAAAGCTTCCATCGCGAGTTTGATGAAAGAGAGATTGAAAACATGGAAGACCTTATTATTAAATCAGCGAATCAAATATCAGAGGCTTATCAAGAGTTTTTGAAAGAAATTTAATTTAATAATATAAAAAAAATGACACAGAAAGAATTTGTAGCTTACGCTATTCTAGCCTCGCTAGCTTTAGCGTTAATCACAGCTATTATGGAGCCAGTAAACGAAGATAACTGGTTCGCATTATCAGGCTTAGGGTTATTCGCTTTCGGACCTTGGGCTAGTTATTTACTATTAAAGAAATAATCATATGACAAAAGAAGAAATCACAGCTAAGAGTCAGGAAAAAGTAAAAGCTGTTAGTACTCTTTGCGAACAGCTAAAATTAGTTATCACTGCAGAAGAGATGATAACTAAAGAAGGTCTTATTAAAAGAGTTGTTTACTACACTGATGCTGAAAACTACAATGCAGGTAAAAAGCCATTAGATACTGTCATAGAAAAAGAAGAAGTACAAGACTTTATATTAAAGACTGCTCGCTCTGGTGATAAAAACGAAGAAAAAAAAGATAATAAACCTAACAAAGAAGAAAATGAAAATCCAGTCCTTGAGCCGTAGGCTAAAAAAGTTTCTTAGACCACCAGTCTACGGGAACAAAACACTAAAATTATCTTTCGAGTTCGGGCTGATTCTCTCTGAGACAGCCAAGGGAATGGATATTAAATTAACACCAGAGATGGCAGATAAAGCAGAAAATATTATTGTTAGAGAGTTGAAAGAAAACGGTCTACAAAAAACAGCAGTAAATTTTATACCACTGATGATGACAATGTTAGAGAAAAAAGAATAATAAAAAAAACGTCTAGTATATTACTAGGCGTTTTTTATATTGGACTGTATCTATTCGATCCTGATGACTTACTTTTACCCTTAGCCTTGTCCTCTTTCTTTTTGTAGTATTCTTTACTCTCCGGGAGATTATATTTACCGAACAAGCCTCCTCTAATATAGTTTGATGGTGTCTGTTCTATTTTATGTTTAAATTTTCCACTTTTACTTCTAGCCGCTCCTTCGTTTACAACACCAAGTCCTTCGAATGTTCTCTTCGCTTGAACGCCTCCAGGGACAACATTAGTAAGTAAAGTATCAGCTGTTGCCTTAACTTTTTCTTCCGTGTCTAGTATATTTCCGTATTTATCCTTTCCTACAATTCCCTTGTTAAATAAATCTAAGAAGAATTGTAGTGCTGGTGGAATACCAAATCTCCAAGGTTTAATCGCATCTTTCCAACTCATGCCGAATGCACTTCCGATAAGCTGGAAAAGCATCATCGAGGCTGTTGTGTATCTAATAAGTTTCGCATACTCTTTATCTTTAGCCATTTGAACTATAAATTCTGTCTGTTTAAGTGAAAAGGTCTGAAACTGGAATATTAGTTTCATTAAATTACTATTCATAGCTACTGGAGTATCCAATGCCCCAAACTTAAATTGAGTTTTAGCTGCTACAAATTTACCGTAGTTAACCGCGTCATTTATCGTTGGCTTATAATCCTTTGGCATTTCTTTACCGAAAGCCATTTTATATTCCTTTGGTTTAACCTTTCCAGCAATTAGCTTCGCCTTACCACCGTAGTAGGCGGCTCCACGATTTACAAATTCAGAGGCGTTCATATTCGCAAATAATACACTATCAACTTTCTCAACTGCGCCTTTTATCGCACTGTATTTCCTATCCTCAATGAATGGAGCAATCAACACACCGTTTTCTTCTAGTTCTTTTCCTCCATATTTTACTAGGTCCATGTAGCCAATGACAGTATACTTATTTCCAAGGTCAGCTAACGTATTTATACCCTGTGTAATATTTTTGGCAAAAGAAACAACTGAGAAACCAATTTTAGCTCTAGCAATCATCATCCGAAGAGATCTCGTGATTTCTGCGGTTGGTCTAGCTCCAAAACGATACCCTACAAGTTGTTTTATAGACGTATCGAGCATTTTATCAAGTCTATTTGGTCGGAGGTTTATTTTACTAACGTAATTATTTATGTAATCTATTTGGGTATCATGCGTTAATTTATCACTTGCTGCTTTTACCTCGGCAAGCCCTGGATCCATGTTAACTTTACGAGTTGCCCGTTTAGCATAAGCGTCCAAGGCTCTCCAAGTATCTTTTATATATCCTCCAGCGCCAAGCCTTTCAAGTAAAAATGGATTGTAAGTACTGCCAGGAATTTTGCCCCTGATCATATAAGCAATTTCTTCTGGAATTTCTCCACCTTTTCCTTTAGGAAATATATGAGTGATGTAATCAGTGATACGAGCGTCCGGATCCATGCCAAGTCTGTCAGCCCACTGTGCCATCCAAGCTTTAATTTCTTTAGCAACCTGAGCTTCGTTGGCATTTAATTCTATAGTCTCACCATCTAAATATTCAAAAATTCTTTGGTTGCTTTCTTTTGGAACTTGTTTTGACCAAGCTGTAATTTTATCGATATTCTGTGGTAACTCCTTCATGTAAGCCTCGTAGCCAGCTAATAACTTCTGGTATGCTGGTCTAATTCCCATTTTTTCAAATACTCTCCAAGGTGTTCTAAAATAATCCAATATACCTACCTGTTGCTTCAGCGGAGTACCTTCTTCACCAGCAACTACTTTTTCTACTGGTTCAATAGTGGATGCAATATCCGGAGGGAGACTTTGAGTAACTTTTTCTTTTATATCAGCAGCCATTTCTACTGATGAATTTCCAATAGGATCATCAAAGACATCTCTCTCTATTGTTTCTTCTACAATAGGAGTTGCAACAACTTCTTCTGTAGATTTATCTTCAGCAAATGGCACTTTAGCGAATCCTTCCTGTTCTTTTATTTTCTGTCCAGCCTCACCACTCTCTATAAATTCCTTACCACTACTAGCAGCATAAGCTCCAGCACCGACTCCAGCACCAGAAAGACCACCAACTCCGGCAGACATAAGTATCTGTCCGCTGGAGAAATATTCCTTAGCAGCTTGAATGGCTTTCTCTTTTTCATCTTCTGTTTTAGCCTCACGATAATCGTTTCCATATTTTAAAAGATCCTGAGAAACCTCGGTACCGCCCTCAGCTACAAATGTTTTTTTAATAGTTGATAGTAAAGAAGTTACTGGCTTTTTAAAAAGAGACTCAATTATTTTTCCTAAAAGACTATCAAGCGCAACGTCAATACCAACATTTGTCATACTGGTAACTTCTCCTCTACTTTGTTGTTGTTCGTTAGCTGAAAGTGCAGTCCAATAAGAAGTAGCAAGTGCTGTACCAGCGTAGGGAACAAAAGCTAGAGCAGTACCAAAAAGAGTTTGTGGTGCGGTATCTGCCAACTGGTATCCGAATTGATGTAATTTCGAAGTGTCTCCAGCCTGAGCCGCTCTGTTGGCTTTATAAGCTTCATCAAATGTTTTATCACCCGCAGCATCGATCATTGATTTTATTCCTGTACCGGAAGTTCTTTGCGCAATATCTTCTATGACCGGCTGGACTTTAGGGTGATTCAGTAGATTTCTAACATTCTCCGATGGATTTTTATCTATAAAGTCTTGCTGTATTGTTTCTTTTATTTTTTTGTTTTCTTGTACACGCCAGAGTGATTGCCTGTCAGCTTCAGAGGACATAATTTGTTCTCTTGCATTAAGCTCTTTCGGATTCTCTTTTTTGCGCAAACCAAGATACTCTTCTGCCCCTCGAGGAAGAAAAGTTCTTGCTATTCTATTCCAGATACTCGGCTTCTCAGCTGGTATTTCTGGTTTAGCTTGTGAGATAGTAGCTTCCGGAAGACCATACTTCTCTGCCATAGTCTGCTCTTTGGGAGCTTGAGAAACCTTATATTTTGGTGGTGTCAATGGATTTGTTTTTGTATTAACAGCACTTTTCACAGGGCTAACTACTACAGGTTCATCTGAAGAAACTGCATTATATCTTTGTTTAGTATCTGTTATTGAATTATATCTGTTAGGCATTTAGTTTCCTTTTATAGCGCTCCAAACTCTCTTGAAAAATCCTTCTTTTTCTTCTTCTGATACTTCAGGTATTTGTTCGATGAAGTAATGTTTAACAGCCTGTGGCAGAGTACTTCCAGTTATATCTTCGATTAATTGTTCAGCAGATAAATCACCAGCGGTAACTTTATCAAAATCTGTTTCAAAAATTTGATATATTGGTACTTTCTTGTCTTCATCGTTAAGTGCCATTGGAGGATTTATGTAGAAATTCTTTATGTCATCATCGAGAGAGTCAAAAGAATCAATACTTAACCCTGAGTTACTGGCACCATTATTTAATTGTGTTTGAGTGAATATAGATTTTGGAGTACTGCTACCAGTTTTCTTTGTTCCGGTTGTAGCTCTCCACTGTCTAATACTCTCGTTGGTAGCAAATATTTTATCTTCTCTGGATGTTTGTTTAGCCTCTAAAGTTTTCTTTTCCTGTAGTCTGGAGAAAACATCGTTCAAAGCAGGGTCGTAGATTCCAGCGTAAGCGTTTTCAATAGCTTTTAGCTCTGTTGGGCTGTAAGCGATGCCAGATTTATTACCGACTCCGTAAGGATCAGTAGTTCCAGTAGCAATATCATTTCTAGCGTTATTCAAATCAGTAGCCCTCTTTGTAAGGTCAGCAGATGTTTGATTAGGATTAGTCACAGCATCACCAGCGTAGTTAGGAATCTGCCCGGTGCCTTTAGGTACTTTATTTCCCAAATAAATTGCGTACTCTTGCGGTGACATAATTTCTCCAGTCTTGGGGTCTTTATATTTATCGTAATTAACACCAGGTACTTGAGTAGTAGATGAAGCTCCAGAAAAAACAGGAGCTTGAGCAACTGCTGGTGTATTAACTGGTGGTGTACTAGCTGGTGGCGACCAGTTAACTGGGGCTATTGCTGAATCACCAGATGGATTATAAGTACCACCACCGTAAGGTAGCGTTTCTTTATCCAGTTTAGGGATACCCTTCATAGCTGGTGTTGAATTCGCAGTATTGCTTGAATAATCGTAAAAATTTAATAATTGATTTGGCATATGTTTAGTATTGATTATTATATCCTGAACTTAATAACTTGTTTCCCTTGTTCCATAAATATCCAGCAGCTCTAGTATTAGCATTAACGCTTCTTTCAGTATTTCTTGTACCCTGGAAATTATTATTGTTAGAATTATAAACGCTAGACAGTCCAGATGAACCGACTCCTCCTCTGGCTGTATTAGCATTATAAGTATTACTTCCTAAGTTGTAATATTGATTAAGACCAGAGGCTGCTTCATTCCCCCAATTATATTGAAAGTCACTCGCTGTTGAACCAATATCTCTACCAACTTTATCTCTTGTATAAGATTGATCTTGGTTATAAGCACGCTCAAGGTTCTTTTCCTTTTGAACCCTGCTTCCAGAAAACAGAACTCCAGAATCAGCTGCTTGTTTATCGGATTTAGATTTATCAGCTTCGAAAGACTGTCCGGAATTTATTAAATAATTCTGATAGTCAGATTGATTTTGAGCTAATGAAGACTCGGCATCCGCAGTATCTTTAGCTTGCATAGCCTCGTAATATAATTTATTATCTTCCATTCCCTGAGCGAGAGCCGCTTGCTGATCTTCAACGCTAAAAGGCTGACCATTAAAATCAACTATTCCAGATAAATTACCTGTGGATAAAGCGTTGATAATTTCTTCAAGAGTACTTCCTCCTTGAGCTAACTCACTAATAGCTGGGTTATCTGCAACTGCATCTGAATATGAGTTATCCACAGACTCCTGTGTTTCAGCCTCTCCTTCATATTCTACTTCTGTCCCACCAGCCGAAGCTGCTGCCTGTAAATCTTGAGGATTTAGAATCTTTTCATTATTATCAGAGTAGTAGTAACTACCATCCTTCTGATAAAAATCTCTTGCAGATGTAGATGGTGTTGATGGTGTTGATGGTGTTGATGGTGACGCATTATAATCCACCTCTATACCACCAGCCGAAGCTGCTGCTTGTAAGGCTTCAGGATTTAGAATCTTTTCATTATTATCAGAGTAGTAGTAACTACCATCTTTTTGATAAAAATCTCTTGCAGATGTTGGCGCTGGTGGGGCTGATACTGGTGGGGCTGATGGTGGTGGGGCTGACACTGGTGGAGCTGATGGTTGCCCTTGATTAGAATTATTTTGATACTCGGACCAAAGAAGTCCATTTGTAACAGGAGAAGTTTTAGCTAAAAGCTGTTCTACTTCTTGTGGTGGTTTAGTGGTCAAATAATCAATTGTAGCCATGTCAGACGGTCCAGGTTGCCTACCAT
>Ga0307928_10002047_pt1 | contig 15398 bp, 18 predicted proteins | sample AceLakmetagen232_FD_201815 | JGI IMG/M metagenome (GOLD analysis project Ga0307928, IMG submission 201815) | Saline water microbial communities from Ace Lake, Antarctica - #232 | ecosystem: Environmental > Aquatic > Non-marine Saline and Alkaline > Saline | place: Antarctica: Ace Lake... | reverse complement strand
TAGGAAAGGTTTATAATACAAAAGTAAAAGGAAAGAAACTAACCTCAGAAGGTTGGTTGGACGAAGATATGTTGAGACAAACTTCTTCAGATGTGTTGGCTGCTGTTAAGGCTTCAGAACAAGTCGAAGTAAGTGTAGGTGTTTTTTCTGATGAAGAGGAAACAGAAGGAGAATTTGAAGGAGAAGAATATAACGCAATAGCTATTAATCATAGACCGGATCATTTAGCCCTCCTGCCCGGCGGGACAGGTGCATGTTCTATTGAGGATGGTTGTGGTGTTCGTTCAAATAGTAATAATACTAAGAAAGGAGAGAATAATGAAATGATTAAAACAGATAAATTAGGTAAGACTGTTCAATCCCTAAAGGAACAAGGATATGCTTTATTGGATATTCTTGATAATACCACAGAGGGGTTGGTGGAACGACTTGAAGCTATCCGTCGTAAGATAGATAGTTTGGACTCTAATGATAGTTATCATTTTGTACATGAGGTATATGATGAGCATGTTATTTTTGAGTCTAGGTTACGAGTCGGAGAGTCTAAAATTTATAAACAGGGTTACTCATTCAACAGCGGGGTTGTTGAGTTTACAGGTGATCCTGTGGAGGTCCACAAAAAAGTGGAGTATGTGGTAAATACCAATAGTGGTATAAGGTTCATAAGAACGAAACCAATTAAAAACAAGGAGGATAAAATGGCAGAAAAAAAAGAATGTCCAGAATGCCTTGAAAAAATCAATGCTTTGATCGCAAATAAAGATTCAAAGTTTGGTGAGGCAGACAGGGAATTACTTTTGACTTTTGACGCTCCTACTCTTGATAAACTCGCCCCTTCGGTGGTTGAGGTTGAAAAGGTAGTTGAGAAAGAAGTTGAAGTAAATGTGATGTCTGAAGATGATAAAGCAGACATTAAATGGGCCAGAGATCAACGTTTGGCTAGGAGAAACGCTATGATTAAGGATATTCAGGACAATACTGAAAAAGACACATGGTCTGATGATTCCTTTAAGACTATGACTGAGGACGTATTGATAAAGATACATAAATCCGTTAAGAAAGATAGTGTAACAGACTACTCTGTAGGGAATATTGGATTAGACAATCTTCAGGTGGATACTGAGGAAGTAAAACCAATGATCCTTGGAAGAGATGAGTTTAAAACTAAAAAAGAGGAGGATAAATAATGGCTAAAAATACCATTAAAATTACAAATTTCTCAGATGTAAATGCTGAGTATGAAGCAGCGGAAGCTACTACTCCTGGTATGTTGGTTGAACCCACTCCGGGAGCAGCTACTATCAGAGTACACGCTACTTTGGGGGGTAATGTCCTTCCGATGTTTGCTTTTGAAAATGAACTCGAAGGTGAAGGAATTGACGACGATTTTGCAACTGGGGACAAGATTCAGGTATGGATACCAGGTCGTGGTGATATTGTGAACGCTCTATTAAGAGATGAGGAAACTATTGCAATTGGTGATTGGTTAATGTCTGATGGTGAAGGTAGGTTAATGGCACTTGCTATTACTGCTGGGGAATCTGGGGAAGTTGAAGCCAGTCGACCTGCAGTAGGGGTAGCGATTGATGCTGTGGATTTAGCAACACTTCCAGAAGGTTCCGAATCAAGTGCAGGAGGCAATTACCATAATCCTAGGATTCAAGTAAGAATTATATAATTAAAAAAAGGAGGAAAAGAAAATGGTAGATTTAATAAATAACCATGGAGGACAAGGACCGGTTGCTAACTTGTTAGCAGATACAGGTGCTCTTGATACATGCAGTATGCAGCCTTTTGTTGAAAAAGGTAGATCATATGTTTCGGTCTATAACGGCGGTATACCTGAAGAGGAAAAAAGTTATTCGGTTAAACAGATAAACACTAATGCGCTTCTGCGAAGAGACGAGTGGAAATTTTTGGATACTGCTCTTCAAATGGTCAGAAGAGAACGATTAGGTGGTGTAGAAGATTTGATTTCAAAAGGTTTGGTTTACAATCTTGGAAATGGAATGGGGTCAACTGTTTTCGAATGGAACGATGTAGGTGATGCTATGGAGGCTGAACTCTCTATGGACGCGATATCCCGTGGGAAAGGGGACAGAGTTACTTTCCAACATAATTATATACCATTACCTATAATTCATGTTGATTATGAAATTAACGCAAGGTTCTTAGCAGTAGCACGTAGGAATAATAATCCTATAGATACTACTTCCGCTGAAAGAGCTGGTAGAAGGGTATTGGAGAAGATGGAGAACATGTTATTTTCCGATGATGATCCGTATAGTTTTGGTGCAGTTGATGCAAGAGGTAGAAATTCTATTTATAGTTATGTTAATCATCCTGATAGAAATTTAGTTGCTATTGGAACTAATTGGGATGAGATTGCAGCTAATGTAGGTGCTACTATTGTTGCTCAGGTTTTAGATTTGAAACAAGCACAGCTTAATGATTACTTTTACGGACCATGGACGTTGTATATTCCGTCAAATTATGAGACTGTACTTGATCAGGATTATGATACCACAACTCCCGGAACCACTATTCGTGAGAGGATTATGAAGATAGCTGGTATAAAGGCAATCAAAGTAATTGATCATCTTGCTGATGATAATGTTCTTTTGGTAAATATGTCTAAGGACGTTGTTCGCTTGATACGTGGACTAGGACTGCAGAATGTTCAGTGGAAAGAAGAAGGTAATATGGTAACTAAATTTAAAGTACTTACCATACAGGTTCCACAGATTCGTTCAGATAGGAATGGCAGATGTGGTGTTGTTCATTTATCTTAATCAAATATTTAACTAATCAAGTTATTATTAATTTTTAATATTTTAAATATGGAACGTACAATAAGAAAAGTAGAGGCAGTAGAAGGTAAGCTTTTGTGGAAAAACACTGGTGGCGGTTCTTTTAGGTTAGGTCGTAAAATAATCAAACCTGGTGAGAAATTTGAAGCCACAGAAAAGGAAGTTTCTCAAGGTTTTAGGGATGTCCTTAAACAAGTAAGTGGGTCATCCCCCACACCAAAAAAAGCTGAAGCACCTGTACCGGGAGTAAAACCCTCGTTTAAAGTGACTCCTCATGAAGATAAAACAAGTGCCTTTAAAATGAAACCACGAAAGGGTGGAAAGGATCTTTATGATGTTGTGTCTGATGTTACCGTTGTAAAAGGTGGTGAAAAAGTAAAGGTAGAAAAACCACTTAATACAGTGGGTCTTACAAAAGAAAAAGCAGAGAAATTACTTGTAGCTTTATCAGAATGAGTTGGCAAATTCCTAAAATGTGGGAAGGAGCAGATGTCTGGATTATCGGAGGAGGCTCTTCTATTATAAAACAATTTGGAATTCCGGATAAGGTTTTCGATAGTGTTTGGAAGGGAACCTCTCCACCCAGTGCATACTCCCCATACATGGAATTTTTACATGATAAGCATGTTATTGGTGGAAATGTTGCTTATACGCTTGGTGATTGGGTTGACATAGTTCTTTATGGAGATAAGAATTTTTATAACCGGTATTTTGAATCGTTAGCATTATTCCCAAGATTAAAGGTAACTTGCTTTCCACATGATGTTAAACAAGATTGGCTTAAATACATACCCATGGATAAGGATCATCCAAGAGGTATTTCCAGAAATCAAGCTAAGATTAGTTGGAATAAAAATATAGGTGGTGCTGCAATTAATTTAGCATATAATACAGGGGCAGCAAGAGTTTTTCTTTTAGGGTTTGATATGAATTTAGGAAATTCCAGCAGACAGCATTGGCACAATGTATATAATAGGGGACCAATTGTTGAGCCGGATAGAGTAAAGAAACTTCCATTTAGGAAGCATTTACGTTGTTTTCCTGATATTGCATGTGATGCAAAGGATTTAGGGCTTGAGATAATAAATGTAAATCCGGATAGTGCAATCACACAGTTTCCAAAATGTTCATTAAATCAATTAATATGAATGTTATAGAGTTATGTGGTGGGTTAGGAAATCAAATGTTTCAGTATGCTTTTGGGCGAACTCAGCAAGAAAATGGCATAGATGTGAGTTTCAGTAAAAGGTGGTACGGGAAGATACAACATCCTTTACGTCCTTACAGATTAGATAAATTTCACACTGATATTAAGCATCAGCTTTTTTTACATCAGCATACTGTTAGGGAGAAGCATACGTTTGATCCAAGATATTTAAGAACAAGTGATTGTAATTTTAAGGGGTACTGGCAGTACTTGGATTATTTTAAGGGGATTTTGGATATTTTGCAGAATGAATTTTATGTGCAGAAAAAACACTACACCTCAGAATTTGAAAGGTTAAGAGCACAAATTACAGAAAGTCCTTCCGTGTCACTACACGTAAGAAGAGGGGACTACATAAATCGCAAAGGATTTGGAACATTGCCATTGTTATATTATTTCAAGGCTTTAGAACAGATAGATAAGGATGTTCCTGTTTATGTATTTAGTGATGACATGCCGTGGTGCAAACATGTCTTTACCGCAGCTTATTTTTCACGTAAATTTATATTTGTTCATTTAGAGGATTATTTAGATTTTGAATTGATGAGAGTATGCGATTCTCATATTTTAGCAAATAGTACTTTCGGGTACTTAGCTGCAATTTTAGATGATGAACCTGAAAAAATAGTGGTATGTCCTCCGGGGTGGTTAGTAATTGGAGGAATCCCAATTGAGGACAGAGATAAAAATATACCTAAACATTGGATAAAAATAAAAGATTATGTATGATGTATTAATACCATTAGCAGAAAAGGATTTCAACAAATTTAGGTTTGCTTACGATTCTATTGTAAAGTATTTATCGGGGTTTACAGATATTCATTGTATATCTCCTGTACCGTTTCCTAAACATTTGAAAATCTCAGGTGTTCAATATCATTTGGATAAGGATGCTATAGATTTTGATTTTAGTGTATTTAAAGGCAAGATAAAGGACAGAACAGGATGGTATAGGCAGCAGTTTATTGAATTGTTCCAAGAGGTGACAAGAGATGATTATTTAGTGTCAGATTCGGATAACATTTATATTAAAAAGATTGATATATATCGAAAAGGAAAACCACTCTTTTTATTAGGGGAAGATCAAAACCACGGTCCATATTTTAGATTAACTGAAAAATTATTTGGTTTTGGTAGGGAGTTTCCATTTTCTTTTATTAATGAAATAATGTTGTTCAAAAGACCTATTATTAAAGAATTAGTGGCTTCTACAGGATTAACTAATGATGGATTTTTCCAGTTGATTGCAGCAGAGTTAAATGAAACTCAGGAAAATAGTGGAATGGCACAATATGAATTGTATGGTAATTATGTTGAAAAATACCATAAAGATTTGTACGATTATAGATATCTTCCTTTTATTAATATGAATAAGCACAGGGAGTGGTCTGATAGTGAGATTCAGAAGGAGATAGATAAATACAAGAATACAGAATGCACAATGATAAAAATGCACTCATGGACGGGATAGTATTATTTCATAGTGGTAAAGCGTTACCTGTATATCTGGAATATACATTCAAACAGATTAGGATTTTTAATCCTTTTGTTATTGTTTATTTCTTAACAGATTCACATCTATTAGGGAATTCTGTTTTTCTTAAATATAATGTGATTGCAATAGATAAGGATTTATTTTATTCAGATAAGGTAGGACAGTTAGCTTCTTTATGTACAAATCCAACAGATCATTTTTGGACCATTACAACAACTCGCTTGGTGTATATTGAGAATTTTTTAAAAAAATACAAATTAACAGATATATATCACTTTGAAAATGATATTTTATTGTATTCTTCTTTGGCAGAGCAGCATGATAAATTCCAAAGGTTATACTCTTATTTGGCAATAACTCCGGGAGGACCGGATAGAAATATGACCGGATTTTTGTTTATTAAGAATGCAGATGCGTTGGCTTTGATGACTCAGTTTTTTATAGATCTGCGGAAAGCCCATACATTAGAAGAATTGAAAGAAAAGTATAAAACGGATATGGTACACGAGATGTCTTTAATGAAAATGTATGAGGTAGAAAAAGGGGAGGTGTTTTTAAGTTATCTTCCAATATTACCTTTTGGGGAGTATTCAAAGTTATATGATGTTTTTGATTCTATATTTGATCCTGCATCCTGGGGACAATTTGTGGGGGGAGCTTCCACAGGTATTCCGGGGGCGAAGGGACCAGACCATTATATCGGGCAGGTATTAATACAACATCCTGAGTATAGTGTTATTTGGAAAGAAGACGATAAAAGTAGAAAAATACCGTATTTTAAATATGATGGTAATGAGGTGAAGATAAATAACCTACATATACATTCTAAGAATTTGCATAAATATATGAGTTATGATTGATTTAGATACTAATTGGCCCGGGGAAATGTTACCTTATGAAAGGTATAAGTTATTTAATTGGATCTTAGAGCTCAAGCCTAAGAATATATTAGAAGTAGGCACCGGTGGAGGTGGGTCTACCCGTGCTATGGCAGAAGCAATTAAAAGATTAAATATACCTTCTATCATACACACATGTGATTTGGAGAGAGGGTTGACTGATGAGTTCTTTAAGGAGTTTCCATTTGTTGATTTTTATAAAGTAAAATCTAATATTTTAATACAGGATATTTTAATAAAGAAACTTGTTGATATTGACTTTATATTATTTGATGGCTCAAATGAACCCGAAGAGGCGTTGGATGAGTTATTAGTATTGGAAAAACATATTAAGAGTGGGACTTACTTCTGTATGCACGATTGGGAGTTTATAGAGAGAGGATTTGATAAACAAACTACAACGAAAGCACTAACAATAAGACCTTATATTGAGCAGTCTGAGAGTTGGGAAAAGGTGGAGGTTTTAAGTGGTTTGCAGAAAAACAGTGATTACAATACGGATGAGTTTGATTCTGTTGGTTTATGCTTATACCGGTTTAAGAGAAATAAAATTTCATTAGCAATAACAAGTTTTGATAGAAGTGATCTCACAATACGTTCATTCATTCAGGTTTTAGATAATCCTTTGATAGATGAGATTATAATAGTAGATGATCATTCTGATGTTAATATATTTATGCAATTGTGGACTCTTCTTGATGATTTGGATAATGAGAAAATACAGTTGCATAGGAATCAGGTAAACCTGAAACCGTTAAGGAATAAGCATGGAGCAGTAAAAAGGTGCCGGAATGATTGGGTTATCTTGTTAGATTCAGATAATGTGATAGATAACAACTATGTTAAGGTTGTCAGTAGATTAAATAAATTTTCTAATACTATTTATTGTCCGGGATTAACATATAGATTGGATAAGAGTATGATGTGGGATTGGAGGTCTTTTAACCATTATATAAATAAGAGTGAAGCAAAGAAACATATAGACGATACTATGTTCCAAACTCTATTGAATACTGGGAATTATTTTTGTAACAGAAAAAAATATATAGACGTTTTAGAACACATTACTATTGATGACTCTTTATCTTCTAATGATGCATTATATTATTCTTATTTATGGTTGTTGAGTGGGGGTAAATTGAAAGTGGTAAATAACCTGTACTATACTCATTTTCAGCATGGGGGAGGTGTAGGCGGCAGTTGGTTTGCAAATAATATTGATGCTTGTACTTCTGTTATGGATAAACTTAAACGGAAAATTAAAAATTGGTAGATATGGATTTTATACAAGGTGAATTATTTCCACAATTAGCAGATTTTATATATGCCCCGCAAGCTAAGAAAGCGGATGATTATGATAAAACTGCCTGTACTGTCGATTGGAATGAATTAAAGGACGTTAATGTGATATATACCCACACCATGTATGTCGCAAAATTGTTATATATTATAAAGCATTTTAAACAAAAATTTATTATTGTCAGTCATAATAGTGATTGCAGAATAGAAAAGCGTGGAGTAGTCACAACCAAGGGGGATAATCTAATGAAAAGCGTAGAGCCTTGTCCTATACCAAATAATGTAATTAAATGGTATTCCACAAATGTAAATATGGCTCATCCTAAATTAGTGCCTATTCCTATTGGGGTTGAGAACCAAAGGTGGCAGGGGAACCCAACCAAGAAATTACAAATGATTGAAAAAGTAAATGAACCAAGGGATTATAAAAATCTTCTTTATATAAATCATAGCATTGGAACAAATGTCAAACAAAGGAAAGAGCCTTATGAGTTGTTTGAGGGAAAATCTTGGGTTACTGCAGTAAGGGGGCATAATGGGGTAAACTTTGCGGGTTATATAGATGCCATATACAACCATAAATTTACGATTTGTCCAGAGGGGAACGGCACAGATACTCATAGAACGTGGGAATGTCTTTATGTGGGGTCTATTCCTATTCTGAAAAGGCACCCTAATTTTAGGTTTTATACCGATCTCCCTATTTGTTTTGTGGACGAGTGGCGTGAAGTAACAAGTACATTTTTAATCAATGAGTATAGAAGAATAAGCAATGCCACATGGAACTTAGAGAAGCTTAATTTTAGTTATTGGAACAATAAAATATTAAGTGATGTCAATAGTCAGTAAAAATAAGATTTGGGTCCAGATTGGGACGAATAATGGGAATGATGAATTTAATCGGTTGGTGAAACAATCAGACCCAACTATGGTGCTTTTAATTGAACCCAATATATTAAAAAATACAGAGATTATTGAGAATTACACAGGGGTGAGTAACACTCACATAGAAAATGTGATTATAACAAGTACAGATGAAAAAGTATCGACAATAGTTATACCTAAGAATAATCAAGAAAATAATACAGCTATAAATGGTGTAAGATATGATGATGCGCATTATAGTCTGTTACCAATGGATGATTGGGGGAACGAGTTTACTTCAATTAAAACACAAAGCACAACATTTAATGCTTTGTGTGAAAAATATGGTATTACAAACATTCATTATTTGCAGATTGATACAGAGGGATATGATGTGGAAATCTTAAAGTCTATTGATTTTAAAAAGATTAATATTGATGTCATTAAATATGAGAATTGGAAATTTTCAGAGGCTTGTTTTACAAGATATGGGGAGCAGGCTAAATTATATGGAATAAATGGAATAGAAGCTGCAACGGTATTATTAGAGGGTTTGGGATATGATGTACGTGATTGGGGGGGAACACAGTTGCTATAAAAAGAAAAGTTTAATGAAAGAGTTATTATTACATACGCACTATGGGTTCGGGGATTATGTCATATGTTATGGGATGATTAAAGAATTAGCTAAAGAACAGGATCTTGTGACTTTATTCGTTCAGCCACATCGTTCAAAGTTGCATATTGATAACGTCCGGAGATTATACAGCAGTATAAAAAACGTACAGATTACAGAAAATTCACCCGAATTATGTGATGGTGTTGTATATGTGGGGAAAGGGTTTAATCCGGAAGACAACATACAATTTCCAGCATTTTTTTATAAGCAGATGAAGGTGCCGTTGGGTTTATTGTGGCAGAATTTTTATTTTAGAAGAGATAGAAAGAAAGAGAAAGAAATTTATTATGATATATTAGGATTAAAAGATAATGAAGAGTATATTTTTCTGCATGATGACCCTGTGCGAAATTTTATAATTGATAGGAAATACATTGACTCAAATATTAAAATTATTCATTTGGTTGAGTTAGAAGATATAAGTATTTTGGATACTCTTTATTTGGTTGAGAAGTCCAAAGAAGTACATATGTTTGCTACTGGGTTAGCGCCGTTTGTAGATCAAATGAGTATTAGACACAATAATTTGAATTTACACCTATATGTTAGGTCGGGACCAACAGACCAACCAATATTATTGTTGGATTGGAATATAATTGAAAAGAAACATGAATGATTTAATAACATTTGCGGAGTTGATTGATAGATTATCAATCATAAATATTAAACTCTTTAATCTTTTAGATAAGACAGCAGAGTTGGATAAGATAGAAAACAAGTCTAAAAAGGAGATTGATTTGATTGTTAAATTAAGTGGCGATAATATTTGTCTGGCTTCTCAGAGAAGTGCATTGAAGTTCGCCATAGATGAAAAATTAAATAGTGTCATCAAAAAAGGAGGCACTGGAATATTAAAGGAGGTGAAGACTTATGACTAAATGGAAAGATGATAAGATGAATGTGCTTATTCCAATGGCATCCTCCAACGGTTTATGATAATGATCGTAACCTAGATTTTTTATGGAAATTACGGAAAGAATTTCCAAATAGAATTAAAGCATATAATAAATAAAGATATGATATCAGTTGTAACAGCATATTATAACAGAAAAAGATTGTTTCTTGAAACACTAAGGTCAATAGTTAAATCAGCTTATAAAGATTTTGAGGTTATTGTCGTAGATGATGCGAGTGACGAAGAGGAACGATTAGAAGATTTGCAATCAGAATTTCCATTTTTAAAAGTGGTTAGGATAGAGAAAGAAGACAAATGGTATAATAATTCTTGTATGCCTTATAATGCGGGTATTGTGAAAGCATCTGGGGACATTATTATGTTGCAGAATCCGGAATGCTGCCATATACATGATGTGTTGAGTCATGTGGCCAACGCGGTTAATGATTCTAATTATGTTTCAATGTCTGCGTATGCAATTAATGAGAAGTTAGGGAAAGTATTTTTATCGGAGGGGGTTGATAAGAAAGTTTTTTTTGATGCTTTGCCACAACGATGCAATACCAATTATAATGGGTGGTATAATCATTCAAAGTACAATCGAACTCATTATCATTTTTGTGCAGCTCTTACAAAGAATAATATGGATAAGCTTGGGGGGTTTGATGAAAGGTTTGCAAAAGGGATTGCGTTTGAAGATAATGAGATTCTTTGTCGGATTGATCGGTTAGGTTTAAATAAAATAATTAGTGATAAGATTTCGGTGGTACATCAGTGGCACCCCAAGGTATTTACTCTTGAAAATCCAGAGCATCTTATATTATATAAGTTGAATGCGGCTTTAATGGAACAAATAAAGAATGAATCAATTATTAAAGTAAATAATGGTTATTATGAGTAAAAGAATTTTTATTACGGGGATTAATGGACAAGACGGGTCGTATTTAGCTGAGTATATGCTTGAACTTGGTCATGAAGTGCATGGTCTTATCAGAAGAAATTCTGTGGAAGCCGATCAATCAAAAAGATTATCTTATTTAGGTGACAAACTTCATTTGTATTATGGGAATATGTTAGATGGTTATTCATTGGAAAGGGCACTAGAAAAAGCACAACCAGACTATGTGTTTCATTTGGCAGCCCAATCTCAGGTAAGAGTTAGTTTTGATATCCCTGAATATACAATAGATGTGAACGGAACCGGCACTTTGCGTTTGCTTAATGCGTGTAGACGGATATGTCCTAAAGCGCACATATATAATGCATCCAGTAGTGAGATATTTGGCGCTTCTGTGGATGCTGATGGATTTCAAAGGGAAACAACTACAATATCTCCAATATCTCCGTATGGTGTAGGTAAAGTAATGGCACATAATTTAATAATGCATTATCGTAGAGCTTATGGTATGTATACAGCTAATGGGATTTTATTTAATCACGAGTCCCCAAGAAGAAGTGTTGATTTTGTAACTCGAAAAATAATCAAAGGTGCTGTTGCTATTCACCGTGGGCAACAAGATAAATTGGAATTAGGGAATCTTGATTCATTTAGGGATTGGGGGCATTCTAAAGATTATGTTAAGGCAATGTGGCTTATAGTAAATCATGTACAACCAATGGAGTTTGTAATAGCTTCGGGAAAAGCTTATTCTGTGAGGGAGTTGTGTAAATTTGTATTTGCTCATTTCAAATTAAATTATGAAGATTATATAGTTCAGAATCCTCAATTTATGCGTCCGGAAGAAGTCCCTTATTTAAAGGGGGATGCAACTAAAGCTAGAACAATATTAGGGTGGAAACCTACCTATACATTTGAGTCATTATTGGAAGAAATGATTGAAGACCATATAAAAAATGATAAATAAAGCGTTCATAATAGCCCCTCCATGTTCGGGGAAGACTACTTTTATAAATTCACATAAAAATGAATATAAGACACTTCGTTTATTTGATGAGAGCACAAAATCTTTGCAAGATTATTTTTGTATTCTTGGAGGGAATCATATTCCTAAAAAGGAAGAATATATTTATGCTGTTGTTTTAATTGATGAAAAACAATTGCGAAAACAGATTGCTAAAAGAAAAATAGAAGACCCTGGGAATATGTGGACTGAAGAATTAATATTTACCCATCCAACGCAGGGTTATTATGCAGTACAACAAACAATAAAGGAATACAACATTCCAGTATTTAAGACATTTGAAGAGGCTTTAGATTTTGTAATAGTTAAGATGGTTGAAAATGAATAAAAACAGTAAAATATTTGTAACAGGACATAATGGGTTAGTAGGTTCAGCAGTAGTTAGAGAACTTACTAAACAGGGGTATACTAATATTCTAACAGTAGAAAAACATGAATGTGATTTATTAATTGAAGATGATGTAATTTATTATTTTGATAGAACATTACCAGAATATGTAATTAATTGTGCTGGTAAGGTGGGGGGCATACATGCAAACGATATATTTAGTGCAGATTTTATAAGGGATAACCTGATTATGCAGATTAATATAATTAAAGTTTCCCACATGTTTCAGGTTGAAAAATTAATGATTCTTGGTAGTTCCTGTATTTACCCGAAGCTTTGTCCCCAACCGATTAAGGAAGAATATCTTTTAACCTCAGAATTAGAAGAAACAAACATTGGGTATGCAATTGCTAAGATTGCAGGATTAACTATGTGTCGTATGTATAGAAAACAACACGGAAGTAATTTTATTTCAGCAATGCCTACAAATCTTTATGGGGTAAACGATAATTTTAATTTAGAGGGCTCTCATGTTTTGCCTGCTTTAATTAGAAAGTTTCATGATGCTAAAGTAAATAATATTGATAGTGTGGAATTATGGGGGACCGGCTCTCCGAAAAGAGAATTCTTATTTGTTGATGATCTGGCTGAGGCTCTGATATTTTTAATGGATAACTATAATGGAGATCACCATATTAACGTAGGTACAGGGATTGACGTAACTATCAAAGAGCTTGCACGTATAATTAAAGATGTGGTAGGGTTTAAGGGGGATGTATTTTATAACCCTAAATACCCTGATGGGACACCTAGAAAATTGCTTGATGTTAGTAAAATAAATGGTATGGGTTGGAAAGCAAAAACCTCTTTGGAAGAAGGAGTAGAAAAGACATATAAGTGGTTTATTGAAAATTACAATAGTATTAGACGATGAATGACAGACCAACAATAGTATTAGTATTAAAAAACGGAAAGGGTTTTGCATTTCGTGATGTGCAATTAATCGCAAAACATATCAATGGAAAGTGGAAAGCTGTAACCCGTCCACGTATAATTTGTCTTTGGGATCAAATAACAGAGCCTTGTGATTTAGGTAATATTGAACTTTTACCTCTTACAAACACCTGGCCGGGAACCTGGTCGAGAATGATTCTTTATTCTCCACAAATGGAACAATACAAACCGTTCTTATATGTGGATTTAGATACAGCGGTAATACAGTCTTTAGAAAATATATTTGAGTTGGTTACAGATCCTTCCAGATTTATTACTTTAGAAGACTTCTGGAATAAAAGGAAGTTGGCTACACCGCTAGTTTGGTTTCCTGCTGATTGTGAGAAGACTAAAAACGTGTGGAAAGCATGGAATGGGGAAGCAGTAGGATTTCGTATGGATTATTTCTTACGCAAGCATGTATCTCCTGATTTGTATTGGCAACAACTAACTACCACTATATATGATTTTAAACCTAGTCCGGGTGTTTTATTAGATGTTCTTCCTGCAGATGCAACATTAGTTTGTTTTCATGGTAAGCCTAGAATTTTTACCATTGTAGAAGCATCTATGAGTTTGTCTTGGGTGCAGGATTATGTGGATACTGAGTATGAAGAAGTTCTCAAAAAGAAAGTTACTGTTATTATTCCTTATAAAAAAGATAGGGGTTGGTTACAGGATGCAATTGATAGTGTTCCCGCGGATGTTCAATTAATAGTGAGTCAGGGAGAAGGGAACTGGCCAGCTAATTTTAACAAAGTATTGGGTCAAGCAGAAGGAGATTATATTAAATTTCTTCACGAAGATGATATGTTGCTTCCAAATTGTATAGAGGACTCTGTGAAAGCAATAGAAGAACAGGGAGTAGACTTTATACATGGAAACGCTGTAGAGCTATTTCAAGGCACTGAGAGGCTACGACACTACAAACCGAAGGCAACACACCCTACTGTGGAGGATCTATTGGCAAAGAACGTGCTACACTGCCCTACACTGATGTATCGCAAGGAAGTGTTTGATAAAGTGGGAACCTTTGACGAGTCTTTGAATAACCAGGAGGAATATGAATTTAATCTTCGTTGTTTAAAAGCCGGATTGAAAATTGGATATTGTGATTCGTTTTTAGCAGTTTATAGAAGACATTCTACCCAGAAAATAAAGACCATCACAAAAACAGAAATTAGAAAAGAAAAGGAATTGGTTAATAAAAAGTATACAGTATGAAACAGGCCCCAATTTTCATTACAGGTATTCCTAGAAGCGGTGCAAGTATGATTGCCGCATCTATTAATGCGTGTGGAGCGTTTGGTGGTGATATGTCAAAGAGGGGAAGATATTGTAATGATAGGATCCGGGAAGAAATGGTTAAGCCTTATTTAGAACGAATGGGCAGTGATAAGGAAGGTCACTTTCCTTTACCGGGTGATACAGCAATCCCTTTGGATTGGAAAGAGAAGACAGACCGGATAATAGTTGAGCAGGGATACAAAGATGGTACTTGGATGTATAAGGATTCCAGATTGACGTTGACCTGGAAGGTTTGGAATAAATCTTATAAAAATGCCAAATGGATAATTGTTCGAAGACGAACAGCAGATATACTCCATTCTTGTATTGAGACAAAGTACATGACAAGATTTGGATGGGAAAAAATACGAAGGGCTGTTGGTGCTAAAGATGAGAGAGCAGGATGGCTTTGGATGGTTCACCAATATGAAAATAGATTTGTAGAGATGATTACAGGAGGATTAAATTGCAAACAAATTTGGCCTGAACGAATGGTGAAAGGAGATTACGAGCAGATATACGAAGTGTGTGATTGGTTAGGTTTAGATTGGAACGATGAAGCTTTTAATTTCATTAATCCCTTGTTATGGGGCAGTAAACAAAAAAGAAAGGAGTAAATTATGGCAGTAAGAACAACATCAGCAAAAGTATTAGAGATATTGGATGGATGCACTGTATCCAGTACAGTAGTAGACTCCTTTATTGGTACAGCTAGTAGAG
>Ga0307928_10002044_pt1 | contig 15409 bp, 18 predicted proteins | sample AceLakmetagen232_FD_201815 | JGI IMG/M metagenome (GOLD analysis project Ga0307928, IMG submission 201815) | Saline water microbial communities from Ace Lake, Antarctica - #232 | ecosystem: Environmental > Aquatic > Non-marine Saline and Alkaline > Saline | place: Antarctica: Ace Lake... | reverse complement strand
TCCTCACCGTGGGTGAAAGTGAATGCCGGCTCCTGTGCGGTGTCCCGCTCACCCCACGAGAAGCTGCCCTCTGCGTCCGCGTAGAACGCCCGGTCCAGCTCGAGACGGCGGTTGAGGAAGGCGATGGCCTCGACCACGGTGCTGTCGTGGAGCGGGAGCTTGTCGATGAGCAGATCACATGCAGCGACGTCGACGGATGCGAAACCGAGTCCATCCACCAGGTGCTCCACAACAGCGTCGGCCTCCTCGTCCTGGTATGTGCGGGTGATGCGGGTGTCGGCCAGGGCACGGGCACGGCACAGACCCCATACCTGGAAGATCTCCTGCAGGTCTGCTCTCTGCACGGTCCCGTCAAACAGCGGATGCAGGTCGTGGCCGCGGTACCCCCAGCGCAGCACCAGCGGGTCCCCGTCCACCGCACCGTCGTTCCACTCGAACCGCACGTTCGACAGCTCGAGGTACGCAGACGCCACCGGCTGGCTGCGGGCAGCCACCACCTCCATCTGATGCACCGAGGCCAGCCGGGTATGATCACCGATGGTCACTTCTATCTCGGGGGCCAGCCAGTTCATGAGGGTGGGCCTCCCATCGCCTTGGTCTTGGCCTCGAGTTTGCCCTTGCTCCCGCCCGCGACATAGCCCTTGTCATACGCACCCCCCAGGCGGCCCACCGGGGCGACCTCGTCGTCGTGGGCCTTCGCTGCTTTCTCGTCGTGTCCCGCCGCTGTCCCCGCCGCGGCCTTGGCCTTTTTCAGCTCCGCTGCTTCCCGCTTGCGGCGCTCGACCTGCCGGACGATGGGCTCGAACTCGCTCAGTGTGAGTTGCGCAATCAGTGTGGACTCGCCCTGCGTGTCGCTGATGTCCAGGCCTTTGAAGATCACGGTCTTGATACCGCATGCGTCGGTGAGCCGGGACTGGATCGAGAAGATGGTGGGCACGGCGTAGGAGATGCTGGAGATGTCCACCCCGATCTCGCCGACCGGCTCCGAGCGATCGCGGAACGCGGCCTGGAGTCTCTCGAACTGCCAGAGCGCCGACCACCTGGCCACGCCCGGCCATTCATCCTCGTCCACCATGGTGATGCTGATGCTGATCTCGGTGTCCTCGTAGCCGACCGCCTGCTTGATCTTTCCCGAGCGCCCAGGGATTTTTATCTCGTCGATCCTGGCTGCTTGCTTGATCGACATCTGCTGATGCGGGACAGGGAATCGGAAGAGGACGTTGGCGATGTCAGGCTCGCCGCCTTCCTTCACCGCACCGAGGGTCACCATCTGGAAGCCGTCGTTCGTGATCTCAGCCATTGGCCACCCCCAACCGCAGGGCGGCCCGTGAGAAGATCTCCGTCAGTTGCCCCTCGAGGTCGTCCAGTCCGTCTGCGCCGTTGACCGTGATCTGGAATGCGCCAGGCTCGAAGACGACCCCGGCCTTCGCACCGCCACCGGACTCGCGCGTGGATGAGGCAGCCGGCAGATTGGGCGGCTCCATGGAGATATTGGACAGCGCGCCGGAGACGGCGCGGAGCGGGGCGTCGGCGGTCTTCTCGATCCCCGATGCGAAGGTGGAAAGGACCGTCGATCCCGACTTCGTGAGTTCTGAGAGGGGGCCCTCTTTCGCATCCGAGAATGGCAGCAAATTCCGGAGGTCACTCATCACGCCGGACAGAGTATTGACAGCAACCCCAGCGGCGCTCGTTATGCCGGAAGCGAAGGTGGTCACCAATGCAGAGCCGGATGCGGTGAGGTTTGAGAGCGGCCCCTTCTTCGCATCCGAGTGTGACATCAGGTCGTCGATGCCGCCCAGGGCCCACGCGAAGCTATCCTCAGTGAACGTCCCCGTAGCCCTCATGCCCTGGCCCAGAGCACCGATGAGACCCTTGCCGCCTTCGGCGAACTTCTTTCGGGGGTCCTTGAAAGTCTCCACTATGAACTCAATGCCTGTGACCATTGAGTCCTGGACGTAGTCCCACCCGTTTTTTGAGATAATCTTTATATCATCCCACATTTCCCGGTAGAGTCTTGTTATGCTGCCCGTGCCGCCAGCGAACGTCTCCTCCCAAAGAGTAAGGCCCCCGACGACTGAGTTCTGGAGGCTGTCCCATCCACCCTTGGACAACACCTTGATCCCGTCCCACGCCTCGGCATAATTGCCCTTGACGGTCTCCCATCCACTCTTGGTCAACAACTTGATCCCGTCCCACGCCTCGATATAGTTGGCCTTGACGGTCGCCCATCCGCTTTTTGAGACAATCTTGATCCCGTCCCACGCCTCCTTGAATTTGGCCTTGATGTTATCCCATCCGCCGGCGAACATCCCGACCATGAAACCCATACCGTACGCGATGGGCTCGGCAACAGCGTAAAACGCTTCCTTCAGCCCACCGAGGACCCTGCCGAAAGTAGAGGTCGAGTCGATCATCTCATCGGTGCCGGACGTGAAGTACATCACGAGCCCGGTGATGACTGCGATGAGAGCGCCGACGATGAGGATTATGCCCCCCGTCGAGAGGTTCACCATGGCCATCGCAGCCATGACTTTTGCGCCCATGATGAGCGCGACGCCGCCGATGATAGCTACTGCGGCAGATACCGCGACCAGCACGACCACCAGTTTTGTCAGAAACGGATGCGCCTCTGCGAGGGAGCTGATCTTGTTCGCCACCCACGCGAACGCATCGGCCAGGCCGGAGACGACCGGGAGCAGGGCATTGCCGATGGTAATCATCAGCACAGATGCGTTGGCCTTGGCCCGGGCGAAAGCTGCATCGACGGTCGCGTTCATCTTGTCGAACGCTTCCTGTGTGGCCCCAGCAGAGTTCTTCATCTGGCCCAGGATATCTGCGAACGAACCGGCTTGGTTCCCGGTCAGGGCGAGGACTCCACTCAGCGCCTCAACGGATCCGAAGAGCGTGGCCATGCTCTCCTGGTTGCCGCCAGTCTTGTCCTTGACGTGAGCCAGCCAATCTGCCAGGCCCATGCTCTCGACAGCCGCAGCCGAGAAGTCGATGCCGAGCTTCTCCGCGGTCTTTGAAGCCTCGGAGGTAGGCTTCACCACTGCAGCCAGCATACCCCGTAGAGAGGTCGCCGCCTCCGTCGTCTTGAGCCCGCCGAGGGTCAGAGCCGAGGTCGCGGCCAGGAGCTGGTCCAGTGAGACGCCGGCAGCCGACGCAAGCGGGGTCACCTTGCCCATGCTCGTGGAGAGCTCGCCGATGGTGGTCTTGCCAGCCTTCATCGCCACGAACATCTGGTCAGAGACGCCAGTGACCTGGTCCGCGGACATGCCGTAGGAATTCATGATGGAGGTGAGGCCGTCGATGGCGGTGTTGGTGTCTGTAATGCCTCCACGAGCCAGCTTCATGGCTCCCTCGAGCATGACCGTCGCGTCCTTCGCGTCGCCAAAGCCAGCCGAGATGGTCGTGTACATGGCCTTGGCCGTGTCCACGGGCATCTGCCCATACTCTTTTGACAGCGAGAGGACAGTGCTGGCCAGCGCGCCCATATCGGTGGTTGAGGTATCGACGAGGGTGGAGACCTCGGCCATGGCGGTATTGAACTTGGTCGCTGAGTGGACGGCCAGTCCCAGGCCTGCAGCGGCGGCGGCGCCCGCGATCAGCGCGGTGGTGCCCATGCTGGTGAGGTTGGTCGAGGCTTTTGCGACAGGTGCGGTGTTGATGTCGTTTATGGCAAGGCCAGAATTGACTTTCCGGGACGTAGAAGCGGCCGTATTGCCGAAGCTGGCCAGTGAGCCCTCGGCCCGCCCGAGCGAAGCGGATAACTGGTTGTTGCCCTTGACCAGCACGCCGATCGTTTGTGACATCCCTCCAGCCACTTGCTACCGCCTCTTCCGTTTTGGCTTCGCTGCCTTGGCCTCCTGGTCCTTCAGCCACAGAGCAGCACCAACCACCTCTGCGAACTCGTCCGCGCACAGGGCATCGAGCTTGTCGAAATCATACGCTCCGAATGTGCTGCAGGCAAGAGCTCGCATCTGTTTGTACCCATCCGAGCGGCACGCTGACCGCTCGGACTCTACCAGTTTTTTACAGATGCCCCCTGCGAGAAACCGAGGCCCTTCTGAATCTGCTGCGCCAGGGTGACCACGAGCCCGGGATCCCACTCGGTCTGGATCTGCTCGTAGTCCGGCTTGGGATACACGAGGAACTTCTGCACCAGGAGCTCGTTGGCGTCGGCCTCGTTTTTCACGGCACCGATGAGCCGCTTGTACTCAGACCACGAAGCCTTCCTGGCGAGGAACACCTCGCCCTCCCGGTCGTCCATGATGATCTGGAAGATCCGGATCTTGGGGTTCTCCGCTCGCAGGCCTGCGATGATCTCTGCGATCTGCTCATCCACGGTCTTGGTCTGTTCGTCCTGCATCGTATCCTCCTGTCAGGGTGCGCCCACAAGGCCCACCACGTCGTTCAACTGAACCAGGCCGGAGCCCACGGCGACGCCGAGCAGCACCAGGCCTGCGGTCTTGAGCCAGCGCAACACCCTCTCGTGCTGCAGGGTCCGGGCCATGAGAGCGGTAATCGCCTTTTCGAGGTCGCCGACGCGGGTGGTCAGAGCCTCGATTTTCCCGCCGAGCCCCACGATTTCTGCTGTGGACATGATGACCTCCTATACGAGACCCTCTGCGTCCATCGCAAGGCAGGACAATTTGCGCCCGACCGACTCATCGTCCAGCGCGTAGCCGCCTTCGACATCCGTGAACTCGACACCAAGGAAACGGATGACGCGCTGCGCGTTGTTCTTGGACGGGTACATGATGAGCACGGTCAACGCACGCAGATCGAGCAGGTCCGAGAACTCCTGGTCCCCGACCTTGAAGGTCTTGATCTTGACCGCGCTGGAGCGGGGGGCGATGAACGCCTCTTCGATGACGGCTTTGTTGAGCTCCTTGACCTCGAAGTCGAGCTCGTACTCCTTGGGCCCACGGCCCACGGCGTGGGGCTTGCCGTAGCCAGCCCCACGGATCAACGACTTCGCCTGGCTCGCCTTCCATGAGAGGTTCTGGAGGGCCATGATCTTGATGCCGTCTACCAGCAACGAAATCTCCTCGCCTGAGGCTCCCTGGATGTATCCTTCCTGTCCCATGATTTCCTCCTACTTCAGGTACACGGTGGTGTAGATCATCTCCATGGCCCGCATGGGCTGGATGCCCAGCGTCACGTACACGTCGCCCAGGAGCCGGTCGTCGACGGTGGAAACCGCGGTCAACTCGAAGTCGTCGATCTGCCCGCCGTCCCTCATGATTTCGAGGGGACGGGACATGGCCGACTCCAGCTTCCGCAGGCCCTCGCCAGCGGTGTCGTTCTCGTCGCCCACGTAGATCTGGCCCGCTTCCCGGGCTGCCTTGGCCCCGTAGTAGACCGCGCGCAGGTCGTTGGCCCGGGAGTAGTCGGACCCGGTGGCCGCAGCGGTCAGGGAATGGACCAGGATGAAACCGCGCCCGGGCTTGAACCGGATGCAGTTGACTCGGGCCTGGATGAGGGACTGGAGGTGCCCGACCGAGAACTGCGGCACGAGCTCCAGCACGTTGCGGACCGGCTTGTTGATGAGGGACTTCTGGACCTCGAGGCTGGCCATGGTCCCACCGCTGGCCGCGGTGATGGACCGGTTGTAGGTGGTCCCGTCCGAGGCCATGAACTGCGCACCGCCCGCGAAGATGACCGCGTTGCGGTCGCCTACCTGGTCGGCCATGGTGACGATGTTGTCGACGTAGTCATGGAGGTCGGCCAGGTACTCTCCGGTGCCCTCCTCATTGTCCGAGCTGAACGCGGGCGTCTCCAGGATGGCGAAGCGCTCGGCCTGGTGATCCTCGAACATCGAATCGCAGTGCAGCAGGATCGCGGTCCACAGCGCATTGGTGGTCGCGCCCACAGCGTGGATCCAGTTGGTGTCGATCTTGGAGACGGTCGCCTCGAGGCCGGCCAGGTAGTCGCCGTTGGTCAGGGCACCGCCATCGCCGCCGCCTGTGAACGCGTCGAACCAGGTCGGGTCGGGCGGGCCATCTCCATCCTCGCTCGAGGGCGCCAGGAGTTGGTAGACCTCCTCCAGGATGGTCACACCGTAGACGCCGCCCGCCTCGATGGCAGCGAGGACCAGGGCAGTCACCGTCTCGAGGGTTCCCGTGGCCGAGTATGAGTACTCCACATACGGGGTCATGTTGCGGTCCTGGATCTTGACCGTGGTGGTGCAGTCCAGGGTGGCGATGTGCTCACCCAGGCCCTTCAGGTCCTGAGCCGTGGTCCAGGAGTCCACGTAGGCTACGGTGGGAACGGTAGCGGTCCAGTCGAGCTTGAGACGGGTGACCCGGTCCACAGCGAGCACGCCGTCATGGATGCCAACCAGCACGTCCAGGGTCGCCATGTCGATGGCGATGCCCTCTGCAGTGTCGCTGTCGATCCAGGAGCTGATATCCACGGTGCCCACGAGTGCGGGGGGCTCACCCTCGGCCATGGAGATCCCGTAGATCTTCTCCTGGGTCCGCTCCAGCAGGAGCAGCATCTCAGTCTGCTCCTCACCCTGGAAGTACTTTGCCACGTCATACGACAGCACCGCGCCGCCAACGTCCGCAGGGACGCCCGCGAAGTCCGCATAGGTGATGGTCGAGGTGAGCACGGCCACGCCCGCAGAGGGCAGGAGGAAGTAGAGCAGGCTCTTGTCGGTCGTGACGTAGATCCCCTCGCCGGGATAGAGGGGGGCCCGAGCGATGCCGGTGGCGGTGTCGCCACCGGGGATGTCCGCGGTCAGGTCGATGGTGTCGGCCCCAACCAGCGCGCCGGCCTCGTCGTAGTGCCAGAGGCCCGGGCCACCCGCAGCCGTGCCGAGGACCCAGAAACCACGCTTGCCATCCGCACCGAGCGGGAACTGCTGCACGGCCACACCAAGAACGGTGAGGATGGCCGCGTCCAGCTCGACCTCGGTGAGGAGGTCAAACGCGTCGTCGTAGAAGTTCACCTGGTTGGGGGTGCCGGAGACAGCCGCCGCGTAGCCGGACTCGATGTTGGCGAGCGCATGCATCACGTTGACGTGGTGGTCGTTGCCCGAGGTCCCGTAGTCGCCCTTGAGCTTGAGGAAATCCGTGGCCACCATGTCCTTGAGCGTGAGATCCGCCTGGACGGGGCTGCCGAGGCGCACTGCGTGGATGCGGGTGGAGCCAGCGTCGAAGGCCTCCTCCAGCGCCTTGAGCAGATCGCCGCCCTTGAAGACGGTCTTGGCCATCTTCTTGGCGTCTGGACCGGCCAGCGTGTAGACCTTGCCCGGGGTCCCGCCGAGGGCCCCGCCGATCTTGGCTTCGACGTTGGCGAGGGACGCGGGGACTACGCCCAGGTGTCCGTCCTCGTATTCCATGTACGCATCGGGGATGATTCGTTTGACTACCATGGCTACACCTCACTTGCCGGCCGAGCCAGCCATTTGTCGCGCTTGCGCAGGAACTCCACCTTGGTCAGCCGGGTTCTGTCGGTCCACCCGTACGCGGCATTGAGCGAGGCCAGCACGACGGGGGCTGTCTTCGTCGCCGAGGCCAGGGCAGAGACGAGGGCCCGACGTGGTGCTGTCGGCTTGAAGATCCCCGTCCGTCGCGAGGAAGGAGCCGCTGGCGCAGTTGGCGCGGGCATCGCTTCCGTCTTGGGCTGCGGCTTCCCGCTCTGTGCTTTCTTTTTCTCGGCCATGATCTAGCCTCCATTCTCCTGCAGGTGAATCTGTTCTATCACACCATCCACTGGTTTTTCCAGCGCGATGGTACGTGCGAGCTTCACTGTAAGCGCGCCCCTAAAGAGGAACGGCTCTCCTGTCACGTCAGGAGGCACTGACTGCCGCCCCTCCGAAATCATCCGATCAATGAAGAACGTCTCTGCCGGGTCCGTCTCCGTATCCACGATCTGGAGAGGGGCCCAGGCCATGCCGGTTTCCATAACCAACTGATCGAGTTGCTCCAAGATGGAGTCCACCTCTTCCTGTCCATTGCCCTGGGGAGTGGATGCGGCATTCACTGTCAGCCGATACACGCGCTCGTCCCTGGCCAATTTGCCTGATGTCGAGACGTACCCCGTCTCCTCGTCGCGAGTAACGATATCGCGCCGGCCACAGCCGATCCAGGTCAGCGAGTGAGTCAGCTCAGTCACTGTGCATGACGGGTAGGATTTCTTCTTGTTGGCCAGGTCGTCCGAGTGGACGTGGAGCCCGGGTACCTGCGCAGCGACCCACAGCCCGAAGGCTCTTTTCAGCGAGGCGCTCATCGTGCGCTCCGCTCGTATCGGGCGATGGCCCTGGAGATCGCCTGGCCGAACACCTTGCTCGCTACTCGCTTACCCTCCAGGAAAGCTGGCTCCAAGAACGGCTGCGCAGCCATCTTCCTGGTGCCGTACTCCACATGCGGTGCGTAGTGGACGTTGGTGCCCACGTATGCAGTGGCCCATGATTCGATGACGGGCGTGATGGACGCTCTGAGATTCCCCGTGTCCACTGCGCAATGCTTCTTGGCCACCTCTTCGACGAGCAGCACCAGGTCACGGACTGCGTTGCCCAACTCCTCGGTGATCAGATGAGGGACCTTCTTCAGCGCTGCCTGCATGCGGGCTATCTTTCGGAAATCGATGTCGATGATGGCAAGCTGTTTGCGCCTACCCATCTCGCCGCTCCAGGGTCAGGTGCAGTTCCAGGTACGACACCGCGCCGAAGAAGTTGTGGGGCTTCACAGCCGTCGCCCGGTACCTGGTTCCGTCAATGGCCAGGAAATCCTCCTCCTGCACGCCCGAGTCAGCGAGGACGTGGGCCACAGCATCGGCCCCGAGCTCGGTGAGATCCTTGGGTGGCAGATCCTTCATCTCGACGGCGATGGTCCCGATCGTAGTCTCTGATGTCTCGTTGGCCCCGAAGAACTTGGTGTCACTGGATGACTGCGGCCTGGTCAGAACGGCGGTGAGTCCCGACTGCTCGATGAGCCAGCGGACCTCCTTTTGCGCCTGGTTGGAATACCGCGGCTGCATCAGGCTTCCACCTCCACGCCCCGAGAATAGACGACCGGCTGGACATCCAGAGTGATCAGCGTGTCATCTGCTGCAGGATTGATCCGGCGCACTCTGGCCGTGTACTCCGCTTGCAGATCCTTCTCCAGCGCTGCCCAGGTCGCGGCCTCCTTGCTGCGGTCCATCTTCTTGTCGCCGGAGGAGAAGGAGATCCGGCTGGCCGACCGGGCACGCAGGAACCCGCAGACCATGATCTTAGTTCGCAGGAGCCAGATCTCCCGGTGGTCCCCTGGCATCTCGGGGGTCACGGCCCCCGCGTCGTCGAGCTGATACAGCACATCCAGGTCCACCGCAACGAGGGGCAGAGTCCGCTCGGCAGCGCGCTCCACGTACACCGACGGCACCAAGTGGTCGCCGTCCTCGTCGATGAAATCAGCTAGGATGTCCAGTACCAACGCATCCAACATCGGTTACTCCTTCGCCGCCGCTGCTCGGTGCCTACGGATCATGTTGTAAACCGCGTTGCGGCTAACACCCAGGGCCTCCCCGATCTCTCGCTGGCTTTTCCCTTGGCGCATGAGAACCAAGACCTGGGGCGTGAGGTCCTCGACTGGCTCTGCCGGCTCAGGCTCGGGCTCAGGCTTCGGCTCGGGCTCAGGCTTCGGCTCGGGCTCAGTCTTCGGCTCGGGCTCAGGCTTCGGCTCGGGCTCAGGCTTCGGCTCGGGCTTCGGCTTGGGCTCGGGAGGCTTGAGAGGCTTGGGAGGCATAGGGAACGCGACGGGGACGACGATGGACACCTGCCCGTTGCTCTCCGCTTTCCTGAGAGGCTCCGTCACCGCCTTTACAGAAATCGACTCACGAGGGAGCATCTTGAATGTCCCGCGATGAGCGGTCTCGTCAGGGATGAGAAGGATGGTCTCTAACAGATTCGTCACGATTCGCATCGGGGGCACCTCCACTCGGGGGGCAGCCCCGATGATCGGGACGTGCCCCCGTCAAATGCACTCACGAGGCAGCATCAGCAGGAACTACGCGAACACGAGATCCGCGACAGGCCTGCATGACACCATCCCCGAACCCTGGGTCGCCCCGCCCACCACGGAGATGGTGCCGACACCCGCGTGCGTGACCTCGAGATCGAACTGGCCGTTGCCCACGTCCGTCTCGATGATCATGTCCGCGCTGTCGTCGCCGGCGAGGATCGTGCCATCGCCTGCGCCTACGAGGGACATGGTGGCCCCTGCGGTGCAGGTCAGGCGGATGCGCTCCACCGCGGCCAGGTCGTCATCCAGCGCGTTCTTGAGCTGGAGCGTAACCTCGATCTTGTCGTCCGCCTCGGCACCGGGAGCGCCCCAGGTCACCTTCGCGAACTTGTCCGCGAACGCCTGGGTCATCTCATCGAAAGTCACCTTCTGTACTGGGCTCACTGCGTCGCTGATTCCCATGATTCTCTCCTCTCGTCACGCTGCCTGAGTCAAGCAGTCGGTTTGCGCTACTGGTCGGAGGCGGGCAGCCGCTATCAGCCACCCGTCCCCCTTGTCACCCGCGGTCAGCCGTCAGGCCTACGTGAACACGCAGTCCACGAACTCCTTGCAGGCCACGAACCCGGAACCCTGGGTCCCGCCGCCGACCACGCTGATGGTCAGCGCGCCGACGTAACTGACCTCGAGGTCGAACGAACCGGTGACGGCGTCCGTCTCGATGATCATGTCCTCGGTCCCGGCCCCGGAGAGCACGGTGCCGTCTCCCGCGGCCGCGATGACCATGATGGCTCCCGCGGTGCAGGTGAGGCGGATGCGCTCCACCACGACCAGGTTCTCACCCAGCGGGTTCTTGAGCTGGAGCGTGACCGCGATCTTTTCCAGCGCCTCTGCTCCGGGCGTGCCCCAGGTGATGTTCGCGAACTGGTCCGCGAAGGTCTGGGCCATCTCGTCGATGGTCACCATCTTGACTGGGGTAACTGCGTCTGCGATTCCCATGACTCACTCTCCTCGTTGTTCCCCTACGCGGGGATGAAAGAAACGTCGGCACCGGCCCGGCAATCGAGCATGGGGCTCGACTGCGTGGGGCCGGCAGCCACTGAGATCACAACTTCTTCTGCGCACGTCACGACCAGCTGCAGGGCCCCGGTCGCGTCGGTCTGCGCGATGAGGTCCTCGGTGCCGTCGCCGGCCAGCGCGGTGCCAGCATCGCCCACGGCCAGATCAGCCTGCGAGTCGCATGTCACGCGCAGGACATGGGCTGCCTCCACAGGGTCGCCGACCATATCGACGAGCTGCACGACGATGGTCTGGGTGGTGGGGTCCACCACAGCGGGGGCGCCCCACGTCACCACCAGGAACTTGTCCAGCAGGGAGACGACCAGCGGGATGGTTGGATCCAGGCGATCAGCGGGGATGCTCCCCACCTTGATCGCTTTTCCGTCCAATCTCATGACCACCTCCCGGTGAAGATCAGCACGTCACCGATCTTGAGTTCGATCTCCGCGTCCAGCCACTCGAACGTGTTGGCCGCAGCGTCCACGTCCCAGTCGGTGCCGAACACCTGCACGAGGCCCCCCACGGTGAGGTTGACCTCGTCCGGCCCGGGCCAGTCGAAGGGCAGAACGAAGACGGTGTCCCCGTCCCCCTCCACGACCACGAGCGCGGTGGCCACTTGCGAGATCAGCAGGATCTGGCCGGCCTGGATGGCCGCGGCCAGCGGAGCCGTGATGGAGTCCACGGTCTGCTCTTCCCCGACAGCGAACATCAGCCCGAGCCCTGGGATATCCAGGATCGTGGCCAAGTTGTTTTTTACGACGACAGACATGATGGCCTCCTATGCGGTGATGGTCACCTTGGCGAGCAGGTCGGAACGCGTGATGCCCTGCGCCACTTCCATCCACGCCAGCCAGCCGGTCTTGAACCGCTTGGTCTCGTTGATGGTTTCCGTGGTCAGCTTCTGGCGGATCGCGTACTTCCCGACCTCCTCCTCGGCGACCAGGATGACTTCGTCCAAGGCCATGGCCGCGGTGGAGATGATCTCGGACCCGTTGTAGATCTTGAAGATCCCCTTGAGCCACATCTCCCGCTCGGTCTGCGGGTCCAGTCCCCACTCGCGCATGTCGTTGGCACGAGCCCCGCGCAGGAGGATGTACTTCACCCGCAGTTCCTGATCCTCGATGATCGAGATGGCCTCGTTGAGGGCTGCGTTGGTCAGCGCACCACCCGCCACGGTCACGGTCTGGTCATCGGGCACCGCCGCGGAGAGCACGGTGACCGTCCTGCGGTCGATGGCCTTGCGGATCTCGGTCGCCGCTGCCTTCTGGATGTCCAGCATGGCCCCCACGTTGCCGTGCTTGAGGACCGAGATGTCCACCACCGGCATCGAGTGGATGCGGTGAATCGGGAACTCGACCTCCTCCTCCTCGATCCCGGACTCGACAGCGTCGCCGTCCTTGGAGATCCAGTAGGCCTTCAGGTCGGGCCGCATCTGGTACTTCGCCGGCTCGCCCACCGGGAGGTTGTGCTGGGTCAGGAGCAGCGAGGTGATCTCGCGCAGCTTGATCTCGCGATCGATGGGGGCTGCGATGGCCGCGGCCAGGGCGTGCAGACCCTCGGGGGTCCCCGCTGCCTCGGACATGAGCTTGGCCATGGCTGCCATGAATTCGGGGCTGCTGACGTCAATCTTCTTCTTGGTACCCATCTTCATACCCCCCTATACCAGCAGCTTGAAGCGCAACACGCCGGAGACGACCGAGATGGCCTCGGCCACCTCGAACTCGGCCTCGCCGATCGCCCGCAGCAGCCCGGTCCCCGCGTCGCAGGCGAGCAGCCCGCCCGCGGCGATCTCGCCCGTGTACTGGTCGGTCTCGTAGATCCCGCCCATGCAGTGCACGGCGCAGAGCACGCCAGCGAGGGCCGAGGCGGCGAGGATCCCGAAGGACCGCACGGCCGGATCGTCGTTGACGGTGAGGATGTTGTTGCCGGACAGCACCACGCACTGCCCCACGACCCCATCCGCCGAAATGGTGCCCAGGCCGAATCGGAAGCCGGGGGCTTTGGTTTCTACGTACAGTGCCATGATCTCCTCCTACTTGTTGGCGCGGTCGTCATACGCCGCGTTGAATCCTGCCGTGAGCTTGTCGACCAGCGACCCGGCCTCGAGGTCGGGGGAGGGCACCGGCTTCACGCCGGCGTCGGTGGTGAGGTCGGCCTTCGCCTTCTTCTTCCTCGCCTCCTCCTCGTCCGCGGCCTTCTTGGCCTCCTCCTCCTCCCGCTTCTTCTTCTCCTCGTCGGTCTCCTCGGGCTTCTTGCCCGCGGCGAAGGACTGGACCGTGACCTCGGTCGCGGCGAACGCGTCGTCGGACAGCTTCTCGAGGCGGTCCATCTCCGAGGTCCTCGCGGCCTCCGTCTCGAACTTGCGGCCGGCGTCTTCCCACTGCTTGAGCAGCGCTACTGCCTTGGCCTTGCGCGCGACGGCCTTGCGGGAGGCCTCGGCCTCGTCGAGCTTCTTCTGCAGGCCCTCGTTCTCCGCGGTCAAGCGGGTAACTTCAGCCTGCAGCTTCTTGATCAGCGCGAGCTTGCCGGGATCGTCGAGGGTGGACGGATCCACCATCATCTCTTCCGCCGCCTGGGTCTTCTTGGTTTCGTCACCCATCGGATGTCCTCCTCGTTGGTCTTTCAGTTGATCGGCAACCTGCCGGATCTTCGCCCTCTCGTCAGCTCCCTCGCGGTCCAGCAGGCCCATGCCCGTGAACGTGATGCCGTGCAGGATCTCGTACACCTGCTTGCCCTGGTACTTCCGGCCCTTGTAGTTCTTCAGGTGCGAGCAGTACTCGGCCTTGCTCTTGACCTTCCGGCCGCAGACCGAGCACTCGCCTTCCTGGTAGTCGCACTCCATGGACACGTGGCCCACGATCTCGCGCTTCATCAGCTTGTAGGCCAGGCGAGCAGATTCAGACTCGTCGACAAACAACTCGCCCACGCACTCGACGCGGGAGAGGTCCCCAGCCGCCACGAACTTCGCTTCGATGATGCCGCCCACGATGTCCCGGATTTCTTGTGCGTGCGACAGGTCGATCTTCTTGCCCACAGCGGTCTTCGCCGCATCCCGCAACTCATCGGGTGTGAAGTGGTCGCCGTTGGAGTTGGTCCCCACATGCGTGAGGATGAAGCGGAACCGCTTGTCCGTCCCCTGCGCGGCCTCGGCCGACAGAGATGAGTGCTCAATTTGGCATGCGACATGGGTATGGCAGTCGCCCTCGCAAGAGGCCTTGGCCTTCATTGGCTCGGAACCGATGAAGACCAACTCCCGGGCGTACTTCCCGCCCGACTCAGGATCGTTGCGGATCATGGCGTACTGGACTTCGATGCCCTTCACCCGACTCGACTTGAACCGCTCCTTGAACATCGCCTTGATGGTCTTCTCGTCGGGGTAGGCCTTGTCGCGGTAGGACAGCAGCAGATGCTTGGCAGCCGCCTTCGAAACGATCTCCGCGATCAGCACAGCGATGGTGTCTTTGTTGTAGCGCGTGCCGGATGCGTAGTCGCGGCGGGGGTTGTCCCGCAGCTCCTTGCCCTTCCACATCGTCATCAGGCCCTCGACGAAGTGGAGTTTCAGCTCGTAATCGTTGGCCCCGAAGTGGGTGATGTAGGGCGGGTCCGCGTAGACCATATCGCAATCGGTCTTGCGCACGGCCTCGACCGCATCCATGCGGATGGCTTTGTTCTCCTGGCCGTTGTCGTAGACCAGACGGTTGGCGCGGGCCAGGTGGAGTTTGAACAGGCGCTGGAAGTCAGACAGCGGGATGTTGGTCAGCGACGTCTGCCGCCCCTCGGGGTTGCTCACCGGCTTGGTGAGCCCCTTCTTGCTGCGGGAGAACTGCCCGAACTTGGCCTTCCCGACGACGGTCCACCCGAACGCTGCCAGGGCCAGATCCTTCTTGTACCCGCTCAGCTTCTGGATGTTGGCCCAGGCCGTGTCCAAGAAGTGCAGGATCGGCTTCGTGAAGTAGTACCCGAGGAAATGCTTCTCGCAGAAGTCGCCGGCGCCGGAGTTGTCAGCGAAGATCCCCTCGATCTCCTCGTCGCTCAACGTCTCCTTCGAATTCTCGATGAGGCCCCGGGCTATGGCGTGCGGGTACGCCAGCTTGTCGTTGGCCACGACCCGCAGCCCCTTCTTCTTGTAAAAGTAGCCGACGTTGGCCCCGCCAGAGAACGCATCCAGCACGCTCTTGGCATCCTTCGGAGTTTGCCTCCAGAGGAAGTCGAGGATGAAATACTTGCTGCCCATGAACGCGGTGACGCGCACTGCGTCCTTGTCCTGCTGCGCGGCTATGGCCTCGAGGAACTCGGGGTCGTGCTCCGCATTCAGAGACAGGAGGAAGCGGGCCTGCTCTCCATCCACATTTGCGTGCAGCGAGATAACGTTGTCCAGGTCAGCATCTGCCTGCTGTGCGGCG
>Ga0307928_10002043_pt1 | contig 15414 bp, 20 predicted proteins | sample AceLakmetagen232_FD_201815 | JGI IMG/M metagenome (GOLD analysis project Ga0307928, IMG submission 201815) | Saline water microbial communities from Ace Lake, Antarctica - #232 | ecosystem: Environmental > Aquatic > Non-marine Saline and Alkaline > Saline | place: Antarctica: Ace Lake... | reverse complement strand
AATACATCATCATCTACAAACAAAATATATTTACTTCCTCTTTTCATTGATTCTTCTACACAATAATTCCTTAAACTTGCATAATTTTGTCCTGTTTCTGGAGAACCTATTGCAAATACACTATTCCAATATACTCCTGAAGGAATTCTTTTGTATACTTTTTCTGTCATGTGACTCATCCAGTGGGTTGGTACTGTCCCTCTTGATAAATAACATACAGTTACTCCTTTTCTTTGTTCGTAAGGAACAACACTTGCAGTTGATACACTGCTGTCTTTCACGATTGTATTCGTTTCATTCATTAAATCATCTCCTTAAATATTAAACTTCTGTCCAAGTAAAAGTTAAAGTTTTGGTTGGTATTGATGTCGCTGATGCCAATACTGATAAACTGCTTTGTAAGAACACATAATCTGTAGTGTTTTCTGTATCAGTTATTGTATAGCTTGATGTGTCTCCTACTGTAATATTTGCTGTTGTGGGGGTTGTTGTTGGTACTGCTGTTGTAGCATTTGAATCGGCGTAACTTCCTCCTGTGCTTGTATAGAAAGTTGATGAACATCCATAGTTAATTGTTTCGCCTGTTATGTTTGTTCCATCACTTTGATATATTTTTATGTTTGTTATGGAGGTAAAACTTCCTCCAAAACTTAATTGTAATACTTTACTTTGTCCATATGTTCCTACGGTCACAGGATATAATGTACTATTTAAATTTCCACTTACTGTACTTCCGAAATTTAAGTTTGTACAAGTAGTAGGGCTTGTTGTTGTCCCAATGAATTCATACAATGTTAGTGTTGCTGCCATATTATCATCTCCTTTAATATCTTAACGGTCCGCCATACGGACTAACTGAATCTGTTCTGCTTTCTATTCTACCTATCTTTAATTTCTTTCCATAAAACGGACGACAAACATTTACTATTGAATGATATGAATTATATAAATCTCTTATCATTTTATCAAATTCTTCTTCGTTTCTTTGTACTGTTCGGTCTCCTTGAGTTAAACTTACTACTCCATTCTTTAATCTCATGGGTTTCTTTTCTTCTAATAATAATATTTCTGCCCAGTACATATTTGCCAATCTTAATTCTTGCTGTATTTCATTAAGCGGTTTTCCTGCTATCCAATAATCCGCAAAAATTCTATAATTTGAACTTGACGGCCATGAGTCTGTTAATTTAAAATATCCGTTTATGCTATCCCATTCAGAAATTCCTTCTACTGGAATTTGTCTTATTAGTCTATTTATTCTACTTCCTTGTAAAAAGAATGCTGATGATACTGAAGAGGTTTCATCACTTTCCCATATTCTTAAATCCATGGGAGTTACTGTTCCGTGTGCTACATCGGTACCCCACGCATTAGCAAGCCACCGTCTGCTCATAAAGTAACGGTCATTAGAATCTTTAGTTACAAATTCTAATCTAATTGCCATAAACATATCTTTTTTGACTTTCTCAGCGGCAATTTGTATTTTAGATATAACATCAGAAGCAGGAAATTCTGATTGGTCAGTAAATCCTGTAAATTGACGCCATTCGGTTTCTGTGCAGTAAGCTGCCTTTTTTTCTGTTACTGTAAAACTTGTATAATCTGTCATTTTTTATCACCGCATTGAATTGCTTATTTTTGATTATTTGTAGGGAATTACCCCTACAAAAATCTTATTATTTAAACTCTGACAAATGCTGCCCAACTACCTGCTTCGCCACCATCTCCAGTTATTAAGAAACTTGTTACTGTCATTGACCCATAGTACGGTTGTATTGTTGCTTCCGCTCCTGGTGTTAATAACACTATTGCTCCTACTGTTGTTGATAATGTATTTGTGAATCCTTGTGTCAATGTTCCTAATGTTGCATTTAACTCATAATCTCCACCATCGACTGTGTATCTAATGGTAGGATTTATTGCACTTACTGGAACTGTCACATCAATATTTGTTGGTAGTACTCCACCTACTGCAATGTTTGTACTTTCTATTGCTCCAACTCCTACATGAGTTCCTTCTACTGCACCGACTCCAATATTTGTGCTTTCAACTGCGCCTACTGCTATATTTGTAGCTTCGATTCCGCCTACTGCAACTCTTGTTGATGTTACTGCTCCTACAGCTATTTTAGCTGAAGACACAACTCCTGTTGCTAACGACGCTGAAGAAGTTATTCCTCCTGTTGCTATCTTTGTTCCTTTTACTGAACCATTAGCTAATTTTCCTGTAGTGATTGCTAAATCTGCTACTGTTCCTGCTAATACTGCTTCTGCTTCGAAATCAAGTTGAACCCATACATAATCCCATTGGTCTGCAGTTCCACCTGATGCTGCTACACTTCCTGAAACAACTATTCCAATTGCTCCTGTGGTTTCTTTAACAACAAATTGTCCGTAACCAGATGTTGCATCATAATAGAAACTTACTTTATCTCCAACCGCAAGAGCGTTTGTATATGTTCCTCCTGAACCTTCTACTAATCCTTTAACTTTAACAATACCTTCTGTACATACTCCAACATATTGTTGTTCTCCGGCTGTTGCTAACACACCCATAGTTTGAGTGGTTACTGCCATCCCAACAAGATTTGTTGAAAGCGATGTTACTGCTTTAATCAATTTTCCTGAACTTACTTCAACAAAATTTCCTTTAGTAATTGTAGTGCTATCAGTTATTGGAAGAGTAATTGTAGAATCATATCTTATACCAACTATTGTATTGGTTCCTATTTCTGTTAATGTCATTTTTAATCTCCTCCTTTAAAAATTTTTGAAAGGGATTTTAAATCCCCTTCAGTTAACTTTATTTATTCAACCATTGTTGCTTTCAAAAGAGTATTAATATATACCCTTCCTTTATACAGTTGTGAAGCTGTAGGTACATCTGCCTTATCAATACTTCTTGCTACCGGAGCACCATTTGCTGTTCCTGTCATAGCTTGTCCTGTTATTACTGTATTTGTACAAGTATTATAAACACCTGTTTCAGCATCTGCTAGATATAACAAATCATCGAAATTAATAACTGCTTTTTGTGTTCCTGAACTACTTGACACAAGCAAATCTACAATCGCAATCCCTTCTCTTAATACACCTACTGTATTTGTTGAAGCTACTGTTCCTGCTGAATTATCTATTGCCCCTGCTGCAATTCCAATAAATGTTGCGTAATCACCTGATGAACTACATCTTGTAATTGTATTAGTTGTTGAACTTGCTAATTTAACAAAATCTCCTTTTGCTATTGTTACTGCTGAAGATACTAAGTAACTCCAAACTTTTCCATAGACCCAACCATCATTTCCGGACGCCATCATGTTTCCGTATGCTGTTGGTTCATTTGTTGCTGTGTATGCCATTTAAAATCATCTCCCTTTTTGTCATACTATTTATGCTGTGTTCACCAGCACTAAATTTCCTGTTAATGTTGCCGATAACTGTGCTCTATTGCAAGTTACTGTGCATGCCCCTGAACCAGGTACTACTGTTACATCATTAAATGAACCTACTGCATCAACTACTTTTGTTGAAAATCCTACTGTAACGTTTGATGTTGCTGTACAGTTGGTAAATGTTACTGATGTTCCTGCGTATACTCCTGGACCAGATGGATTAATTGTAAAATCTATTCCATCACATGTTATTGCCATAATTTATTCCTCCATTTAAATTTACTTTGTTAAGGGAAATTAATCCCCTAACAATATTCATTAATTTTAACTTGCCGCCATTACTACGCCTGAACAAGCTCTTGTATTTTGAAGCCCAATTCCGTAAGATTCTAAAGCTATAATCTCTGAATCTACACTTCCTGGAATTCTTCCGTCTACTACTTCTACTTCTGACTCTTGTACAAAAGTTCCTAATTCTGTTGAATCAACGAACAGTGATGTTCCTGATGTAATTTGATTTGTTTGTACAATTTTCTGAGGACCAAAGTATTCAACTTGTGGAAATATTCCAACTGTTGCTGCTGATTGTCCACCTACAACTACATTAGCTCTGTACAGTGCTTGCTTAAAGTCAGTGTCCTTTGCTAGTGCCGCATAGTCATCTGCATGAAGAATTAAGTGAGTTGCTTTAAATCCACCTACTTCATATCCTTCAATATATGCTCTTGAATCAATCAAGTCATTATATGAAGCTCTTGTTGTTGCACCGCCTGTTGCTAATCTGTTAGAATTAGCTGCTGTTACAACATTGCTTATTCCAGTTATGATATCTAAATCAACTTTCCTTGCAAGTGCTTTTCCCACTCTTGCTGCTTCTGCAGTAATCATTGATACCATTCCTCTTTTTACCATTTCCCAAGTAATTTTTGATGCTGCAATTTTCTTAGTTGGTGTTACTGTTATACTATCGTAACCTTCACCAGTGTAAGTAACTACTCCACCTTCAGAAACTTCTGCTGCATTTACTCTTTTCTCTTTTGGTAATTTCATTGCACCTTTACCACCAGTAGTCATCATGTCGGTATTATGTTGCAATAGCTCTAACCCTGTCATATTGGGTTCAACTGCTGCTCTTATAATACTTGCTAATGCTGTAGTGTATAAAGCACTTGAGTTACCTGTAGATATGTCTTCTCTCAAAGTATAACTACCACTATAATCTTCTTTTAACCTTGATTCTTGAGCAAACGATTCAAAAGACACACCTTTTCGTGCCATGTCTTCAACTACAAGTCGTCCTGCTGATTCACAAAGTTTTGTATTTCCATCAATATTCATTCAAATCTCCTCCTTGAATTTATAATCTAATTCCTGCTTTTTGCAGATACTCCTTTGCTGCTGAAGTACTATCAGTTCGTGATGTTTCTCTAAACTTCATTCCACTTGATGCTCCTACAACAGTTTTTCTACCGGAAAGAGCATTTTTCTTTTCGGCGATTCTATCTTGTGTTTCTTTAACCAATCTTTCTTGAATTCCTTTGTATAGGGATTCGTATGTAACATCGGGCACTTTCTTTCCGTTTTCAGTTTCCATTTCTTCTGGAGTTTTAGGTGCTTCCTCTGCCGGTTGTTGGTCTAAAGAATTCTTTTGAATAGAATCTTTAGGATAATCGGTACTGGGTTTAGGGACTTTATTTTGTATATCTTTTTCAGCTTCGGTCTCCGCTCCCCTATCTTGTTTCTTACCACCATCTAATCCTGTTTCTGCTCCAGCTACTGGAGCTCCAGTTTTTTCAGGGGTTCCTACTTCACTTGTTTGCGCTTGAGGCACATCAGCATTTGCTGCTTTTTCAGGGGTTTCCTTTTTTTCGTCTTTTTTAATTTCGGGCACTCCAGTCAATTCCTCGGCTTCTTTTAAGGCTTGTGAAAATTCTTTGAATTTTTTAGCTAATGTTTCTACCTTTTGTTTATATTTTTCAGGCATAACTTCGTTTTCTCCAAAATTATTTTCAGGACCTTGATTAGTAACATCTTTTGCAATTTCTAATTCAACATCTCCAATCCTTTGTTCCAATTCCTGTGTCTTTACTAAAACCTGTTCTAATTCAGGTACAGTAGACTCTACAGGAGCTTGTGGTAACATTGGTTGGGTTTGAACCGGGTTTGCATTTGTTTGTGTAACCATATTGTCATCCATTTATAATCTCCTCCTTGTTAATATCTTACTCATCTTTAAGAATTCATATTTTGTATTTAAATTCTTATAAGTTTCACACCATAAACCTTCATTTGTGGTTATGGTTTTTCCACACATTTTACAAAACATAGTGGTTTTTCCTAAACTGTTTCTTCCTACTATCATCGGTCTCTTACAATGTTTCCAAACTGATAAACTCTCTGCTTTAAATCCTTTTGGATATGGCGCAGGAATATTATTTCCACCTTTCTTATTATAAGGAATAGTATTACCACCATAAGTAAACTCTGCTTCATTTTCTTCTTGTGTTTCATCAGGCTCATTAGTTTTCTTTTTCATAACATCATCTACACTTTCACTTGACTTACTAATAATTGTTGGGGGTACTGTGTCTGGGGTAACTTTATTAGTGGGTTCTGTTTTAACTTTCTTTTTGGTTGGTAGTGCAGGGACTTGACTTAAAGCCGCTCCATTACTGGTTGAAAGGTCTTCCTCATACGGCGCAGGAGGCACTCCTCCTCTATAATCAGGATTCTTCATTGGTTCCTTTTTGTCTTTATCTATCTTTCCTTCTATAATATCATTTAATTCTTCGTTCATATTACCACCCAAAAATCTTTCTACTAATTTACTCTCTGAAATAACTCCATTAGATTCCCAATCTCCAGGAATTAAAACTGCACTTAATTCAAGCCCTTCTTTAATATCAGCTTCAATATAATCTCCAAATCCTGCAGATTCTTTTCGTCTAACATCACTTACTAACACTTGAATAGAAACATGAGGAATGTCTTTCCTCTTCGCTTTTCTTATGAAATCTTTTTCAGCAGGGTCAATATCTACTTCATAATTCATTACGTCTTTATTAGCTTCATCTTTCGCTAATTCCATTTTTGTTATGTGCCCAATGGAATTTAATACATTGCTATCATCATGAGAATTTAGAAATGGTCTCCCTATCCATGAAGATAAGGTTGCTCTAGCACTTTCTAATGTGTACATTACTTTATTTCGGGTCGGTTTTCCGAATACTAATGCTTTTCCTTTTAATAAAACTTGCTTTTGCGACTCACCAGATTTGTCTTTTGAAGTAAGACCATCGCGTTCTTCAATATCATATGATTCACAGAATACGGATATTTTATTTGAAAGAAGATTGTTTTTATTTTTACCTGTCAAAATACCACCCTATTTACATATAGGTTTCTTGTAAGTGGTATTTAAATGTAATTTATTTTATTATTTTTATTCCTTTTCAAGGAGGTCAAGTGCTTTTTTTGATAGAAAAAACTCTAATGGGTGTCTTCCTCTGTTATTTGTGGTTATGATTTTATACTCTATCAGATTTCTTTTTCTTAGCATTTGGAGCCTTTTATCTAAAAGAGATTCAGGTCGAGGTAAGTTTAACTTTTCTCTTAATCCATTACAAGTTGTCGGTTGTTTTTTTAATGCTAAAAGAATCTTATTATCTATATCTTCCATTTCAATCACTTTCCCTTACTTTTCTTCAATTTCTTTTTCAATTTTTTTTTCAACTTCAAACTTCTTGTCAAGAGCATTAGCAACTCTAATAACATCTATGTCTGTTTCAAACTTAGTAGTTACAGCTTCTGCTACTTTAACATCTCTGCTTCTAACAAATCTTTCAATTGCAATCATAGCCATTTCTTTTACTTGTTCTTCTGCTCCTTCTGGAACATTTTTTATTATTACATCTACCATTTACATCATCTCCATAAAATAATTACTTAGTTAAAACATCTTCTCCTAAAACAATCCTTGCAATTAAATCAACTACCAATTCATTCTACTACAATACTTTTTCAGCAACAACAACTTTTCCTACATCTAAAACATTCTTATCAGCAAGTATTATCATTTGTTCAATCCTTGTCTTTTCAAGAACCAATCTTTCTTTTTGTTTAACTAATTCTTCTACTGGAACTTTTACTTCAAGTCCACTAGGATGTTTAATTAACATTACTTTTGCTTTTGTTTTATCATCATACACAAAAACAGTTTCCATTTCATTTCTAACATTTAACATATATCATCATCTCCTTTATGCATCCCGAACACACCTAGCGGCGTAGCTGCAGTCGCTAGGCTTATCGACGTAGGTGACGTCACCACCGCCGGAATACAAGCCATACGCGGTACTAGTACTACTAGGAACAGTGGTGCTACTCCAATAACCATAACAAGTTGAATTCCAACCTGTTTGAGTAAAAATAGAGTTCAAATAACTATGTGTCCCGCCACCAATATCAGGATAACCATAATCAGCAAGAGTAATTAATTCTACATTTGAAGGAACTCTCCAATCTCCAGTACTAGAACCATCAGTCAAACCATCAACACCATTCTCAAGAGTAGCAGCATAATCAATAGCAGCAGCCCAAGTCAAAGTAGCACCATCATCCTTATGGTCTTTCTGCCAAACTAAACCAGTATGATTATCAGTAACAGTACCATCACTATTATCAGTATAATCTTTTGCAGTTCCATCATTTGTTGCATCATCACCATCAGCATCATAAACAGTAGTCTGACCCGAATGAAGTTCTGGAACTAAAAGAGAACCAGTAACACCAAGAATAACTACATCTTTTTTAATATTACCAACAACCAAATCAGCATCAACAGCAGTTGCTGTTTTATCTCCAGAATATAATCCATCAGGAATAGTAATTACTTTTACCCCATCAGCACCACTAAAACTATCTTTTGAAGTAGGCACTAGGTCTACTACTGTTCCAGCATCATCTTTTGTTTTTAAATGTTTATCTGCAGTATCAGCGTATACTCTTACATATCCACTATCAGGTGTTGCAGGTTCTGCTTGATTTTTTATTCTCATTTATAATTCCTCCTTTGTTACTAAATTTATTATAACCCCAGCATCATCTTTTTGGGTTATATTACCATCCACTACATTGATATATAATTCAGTATATCCACTTGCGGGAGTAGATGGTCCTACTTTCTCAATCATTTTTATAGTTGCCATATTATATTCCTCCTAATTTAACACTACTAATTCTCCATCTTCAATTAATGTTCCAACTTCTGTGAACTCTTCATAAACTATCATTTGTTGATAAGTTGGTATTGTTACTGTTACACCAGTAGCAACAGTTTCATAACTAAAATTATTAACCTCTTCACTTATTAAATCAAGAATTCCTTGAACAGTATCTTTCTTTAATGCGTTAGTATCAGTAGCATCTCCGAATAATAAAGTATCTCCTGCAAGGATAACTGTATCTGCTTGGTCTGAAATAGCAGTCTTATCAAGAGTAGCAGTAATGCTTGTAGCACCACTACCTGTAACCTGTCCACTAAGGGTAATTGTTTCATTCCCAGTTAAATAAGTAGAAGTATCAACACTAAGCGTTCCATCTCCACTGCCTGTTTTAACAAAACCATTATCAGTCAAAGTGCCTAGCTTAACATCAGTTAATACACCACCCGTAAGACTAGCAGTACCATCTGTGAGAGTTGTACCAGTTATTGTTGTAGCTTCTAAAGGAATACTTAAATCAACTTTATCAAAACCACTTATATCCCAATCACCAGTACCTACTGTTTCAAAGTTAGTTCCTGTGAATTGGTGATAGATGTCATCTCCTGCACCGAAGTATAGTTTAGCGTTGTCGGCATCTAACTGAATACCACCTGTTACACCTGTTAAAGCACCACCTGTAAGACTTGCTGTTCCATCTGTAAAACCAGTCCCTTCAAGAATAGCTGTTAATGGGTCGTTTGAACAATCAAGTTTTAAGTACTCGCCTGAAGAATCATACCATATATCAAGTTTTCCTGTAAAAGGATTAAAACCAAATTTTTTCCCCATTAGCTTTTCACCACATCTGTTAGATTATCTGAACCGTCATAAGATAAAGATAAAGTAGATATTGCCGTACCACTTGTTCCGCCTAGTTTAAAAATTACTGTGTCTAAATTTCCTGCCGTATAACTTAAACTAATATAATCATAACTTGAGGGAACTAAAGAATTCGCTATTTGGTCATTTACTATCCATGGGTCAGTTCCTTGATAAGATGTTGAATTAATTGTATTGGTTATAGTTGAATTAATACTACTTGGAATATTAAGAATTGTTGCACTTAATGTTCCGCCCAAGATTGTTGACGATACCGTACCACTAATTGTATTAGTAAACCCAGTAGGAAAATTATCAACAGAAACCGTGCTTAATAGATTATCAACACTGACAGTTCCAGATATTGTATTAGTAAACCCAGATGGAAAGTTATCGACAGATAATGTCCCACCAAGAATAGTTGATGCTACTGTTCCTGATACTTCTGATTTTAAATTAGCTGCTGTAGTTTGCCAAACAGTTACTGAATCATCATCTTTATCTAAATGAACTTCAAGAGTTCCTGTAAATGTAGCGTCTACTGGAAGTTTGTTCGTAGAAGTAATTGCAGTTCCTGAAGAATCAACCAATGTAGTTACCCACGGACTTGTTCCTTGAGAGGAAGTAACTGTTCCTCCTAATATTGTAGATGATACTGTACCGGTAATTGTATTCGTGAATCCAGTTGGAAAATTATCAACACTTACTGTTCCTGAAACAGTATTCGTAAACCCACTTGGAAAATTACTTACTTCAACATCCCCACCTAAAATAGTTGCATTAACAGTTCCTGTAAAAGTTCCTGAAGACACCCACGGATTTGTACCTTGATAAACTGTTGCGCCAAGAGTTCCTGCAAAAGTAGCCGTTACAGTACCAGTTACAGGAAAAGTTCCGCCTGTTCCATCAACACTTAACGCTCCAACCGTGCTTACTATAGCTCTTGAAGCAGAAGTCCCGTCTTTAATCTCAACAGCGTCAATAGAAATATCTCCAGTGTAAACAAGCGCCGCATCTACAGGAAGTTTATTAGTAGCACTAATAGCAGCTCCTGTAGCATCTACAAGAACTGACCTTTTAGCTGTTGCGGTGTGAAAATGTTCTTCATTTTGAATCTTTGAATCATTTTCCATGACTCCATCTACTGTCACTTAACCACCCACATATCCTGACTACCTGCATTAGTAAAAACAACACTTTCTTTATTTTTATAATCTTCAGTATCCAAACCGTACTCAGTATTAACCTCATCCTTTTCCTTATCAGACAATTCATCAAACAATTTTCCGAACATCTTTTTAGCAATATCATCATAATCCTTTTGTTTATTGAACGTAGCTTCTTTAAAAGATTCCTCAAAACTATCTACTACTTGTTTTCTTTGAGAATCATCTAATTGTTGAAAACTCTTTCCAAATGAATCAACAGCTTTATCATTTAATTCTTTATCATCATAATCACTTACTGGATTAGCTTCTTGTAAAGATTCCTTCTTCAATCTATGCAACCAAAAAATTCCATTTCCGCCACTATCAAGTGCTACATTTGCAGTTTGTTTTCCTTGTGGTTTAATAGTTGGAAATTTAACTATCCTTCCTGGACCAAAATCTGGGGTTATAACCCGCCCACCAATATGGAACCCGATATAATCTTCTCTAAAAGATTCTTTTCTTGCATTTTCCATCTTTTTTAATTTCGTATAATAATCAGGCATTTCAGCTAAATGGTCTTTAGCAATCTTTTTCGCTACCTCTGGGTCATCCGTGTGTTCTTTTTCAACTTCAATTCCCATTGCCAGTTCACTTTCAAAAGATTCTTTATGCAAATTGCTTTCGACTTCTTCTTTATCTCCGTCTTCCCATGCAATGATATATCTTCCGTTCTCTAATACTTGTTTAACTTTTCCTGCAGGTCCATACCAAGACCAACTCTTTACAGAATCCCCAACATTAAAAGACTCACTTCCTTTCGCAAATCCACCAGGTCCTAATACTGTATATCTAACCTGACTTACAGGCAAATCTCTTCCATATTGAACTTTAAAAGTTCCTGCGATTTCTTCAGGAGTAGCTCCTTTTTTAAACATCTTCCTCATCCATTCGTCTTCTTCATTACTAGTGCCTGTTTCTTTAAATCTTTCTCCTAACCAATGACTTGCCATATTTTCATCATCAACCTTTTTCTTTTGCTCATCAGACAATTCATTATAAGTTTTTCCAAACATCTTATTAGCTTCTTCTTCTCTATTAGTACTCTCTTTCATAATTATTCCCCCTCAAAATTTAAAACTTTAATAGCGTCTTTTAAAAATGTTACTTCAAAAGCGGCTATCCTATTCTTTTTTACTTCTTCTTTTTGTTTATCATCCATTTTTTTCATATAATCATTTTCATAACCATGAATAGATGCATCCATTTGTTTTAACAAATCCATTCCTGGAATAGGTTTAAGTAACGGCTGTTCCTCTTTCATTAAATCATCATGAGTTACACTACATTTAATATAAAAATTATTTTTAAAGAATTGTATTTCCCAACCTTCTGTTAACTTTTTGTAATATACTTCACTAACAGTTAATGGTTGTTTGAAGTTAGAGGCAAAGAAGTAAAATTTCAATGTTGGATAGTCAATTATGATAGTTTTCATTTACTTCTCCTCCATACTTTTTCTTACTTCAGCTTCAATTTCATCAAATAATGTAACTTCTTCTTCTTCTTTCTTTTTAGGTTCGGGTTTCTTTTCTCCTTTTGCTATTAAATAACCTACAAGCGCTCCTGCTCCTGCAGCAACTAAATTATCTGACAAGTCTTCTTTCTTTGGTTTATCTACAACTTCTTTTAGTGGAAGTATAGTATATTGACCTTGATGCTCAACCTGAATATAAGAATCCATGACCTTTTCAGCCACTTTCTTTCTGTCGGAACGCAACCCTCCTACTTCTCTTTCAATTTTTGTTTTCATATTCATAATTTATCACACTTCGTAAGTTAATTCAATACTCCATGTATCTGCTGCTGTTAGTGCACTCGCATCTACTTTTATTTGTTTCCAACCTACTACGAACGGAACCGCGTTATCAGTTGCTGCTATTGCTGTACCATCTGTACCGCATAATGTCATTCCAGGATAAAACTTTGTTCCTGATGCTACAGTAACTGTTGATGCTGCTCCTCCCAAAATGTATTCGTCTACTGTTGAACCGTCACTTTGTAAAGTGTAAACTTTGTAATTAGTCGAAGCTGAATTTACAATATCTACCCTTAATAACTTTCCTGTCAATACCGGAAAAGTAAAAGTATCAGTTGCTGCTGCTGCTATTCTTGTCCCACTTCTTGCTGTTCTTATTGCCATATAAATTACCTCCTTAATAATAATTATCTATCCACTACTGTTTCTGCACCACATGCACAATTTGGATGAATTGGTGGCATTGATTGTCTAATATCTTCTACTCTAAATACTTTCCCATTTAAACCTTGGCAAACCTTGCACATATTCTCTCTCCCACTAGCCACCCACTTCCAAGATTTATGAGGAGAATTTTGCATTACATATTTAACTCCCTCACTATAAGCCTTCCTTAATTCAGTTCTTGCCAACTGTTCTGATTTCCAACCTATAAACTTATACGCTTTATCAATTTTTTCTTCTAATTTTTTACCTATAACATCTCCCATAATCCCAGCCGTTAAAACTTCTTCTATCTTATTAGCTCCTTCGTTATGGTTTTTCTCTACCCAAAGATAAGCGTCTTTCTTAAGTTTATTCATAAATCTAGTACCTACAGGTATCACTGATTGTAGCCCCATTCTTTTTGCTGAATCTAAATTTCCTTTTGCAAATGCGTTTTCAATAGCATAATCTACATGCGGTCTTACATCTCCTTCTTCTATTCTTAAAAAAGTTGCTAATTCTCTAATATCTTTTTGTCTTAAATCTTCTTTATATCCTAACTCTTCTTTGAGGGAATTTAATTGTTTAATTTTTTCAACTCTTTTAGCAATACCTGCTTTCTTAACTTTATTTAATTTCTCCTGATAAGTTGACCGTATTTTATAAGAACACTGATTTATCAATGGGTCTAATCCTGCAGGGTCATCTTTTAGACTTCCTACTTCTTCTTTAAATGATTCTGGTCGCAATGAATAGTCTGGAGGCATTGTTGTAGCATCATCTTCTAGTGGGGTTTGAGTAATAGGTCTGCCACCCGGTAATAATGTAGGCACATAATCTTGTCCTCCTTGTTCTTCTTGTTCCGTTTGTGAAGAAGCCATCATTTCATTTTGCCATTTAGTATAATATGTATCTCCTTCATCACCAATCTTATTTTCTCCTAACATATCCAATGCTCTATTTAATGTTATCATATTTCCTGACCACAATTGTAAAATCCTTGCTGACTTATCTCCTTTATCTTCAAAATCTAATTCGTTAAATTCAATATGCCCTTCTTGCAATTCACTTTCTTTTTCTAACCAAGGTTTGATAACCTTTTCTTGTATTGTAGTTAAAAAGCATTTTCTTTTTGCATAAATACTCAAAACAAAAGCAATCAACTGTACTTGTGCAGTAGACCTATTAACATCTTGCCCAAAACCAGTTAAGAAATCAGGAACTACTCCACTAATTAATTTCTTTCTAATATGCTCTAACATATAAGACAAATTAATGTCTCCGCCCGCATAAGATAAATCATCTACCTTTATTGGTTTGTTAACAACTGGGTCTTCATCTTTTTCTAACGACTCCATATAAACAATAAAGTCATCTAACTCTTCTCCAGTAGCAGGATTGTCTTTATCTCCATATTGAATAAACTTTCTTGGTATTGCTTTGTAACGAGAAATAATAGCAATGCTCCTTTCCATATCTTTTAAAATTTGTTTATCATCAATAGCAGAAGCAAAATGAGTAGTACCATACACACCAGTATATCCCATATTCATTTTAAAATGAATTATTTTCTCTTTATGTATCGGAATACCATAAATTCTAAAATTTAAAAATTTACTTCCATAACTATATGTCATGTCGTACCAAGTCGCTGCTTTATTAGGAGTGTTAGGGTCTAATCTTTGAATATAATAAGAATCATCATCAGGAACTTCTTTTGTCGCATAACTTTGTGTACCTTCATCAAATACAGCTTTGTTAACTAAAAGAGATTCTCCAAATTCATTACAATTAACATAAATCCTTGATGACAATGCAATAGGGTAAAATTTTTGAGGAAGACCGGTTATTGGATTGTAATCTACTTCTACATATCCATTTCCTGTCTTTACTGTCTGTCTAATTGCTTCCGGTAACCATTCATTCATTCCTAGTTCTTTTATGAAAGTTTCTCCTCTTATCTGTGTCATTTTGTCATCAGATTTAAATACAATATCTCCACCGTGAACAAAATCAGTTACCATATCAATAGCAGACCTAAAGATAGGTTCAGTTTCATAAGCTTTCTCTAATTCCATTTGAGTTTCGTGAGGAGTGAAAACAGTATCCTTATAAACATTTATCATTCGAGACCCAAGACTTCCCACTACACTTCTCCTCTCTTTTGAAACTAACGCTCTTGGAGATAATACTTCTCTTAATGTTCTCATCTAATCGCCATCCATACTAAAACTAATCCTATTACTATTAAAATTATTTTAAAAATAATTCTCATAAATCTCTACTATCCTTTCTTGAAAGACAAGTAAAAAATTGCATAGGAGTTATATTAAACTTTTTTGTTATTTCACTTATGCTTTTACCAGACATAAACATCTCGTATACATCTTTATCCAATCCTTCTTTCTTTAATTCAGTAGCAATATCTTTAGCAACTGCCCTACCAGTACCTCTTGGTGGCAATTCTTCATCTCCGTATAATACTTTATGAGTTGCTTTTCTTTCTTCATCTGTTTTAGGAACACCTTTTTGTGCAATACCATTAG
>Ga0307928_10002041_pt1 | contig 15442 bp, 23 predicted proteins | sample AceLakmetagen232_FD_201815 | JGI IMG/M metagenome (GOLD analysis project Ga0307928, IMG submission 201815) | Saline water microbial communities from Ace Lake, Antarctica - #232 | ecosystem: Environmental > Aquatic > Non-marine Saline and Alkaline > Saline | place: Antarctica: Ace Lake... | reverse complement strand
TGCAAGGACGGCTTCACCAATGTCCGCGTGCTTGAAGTTCTGGAAGGTGGGGGTGAATCTGAAGCGCCTCCAACCGGGCCTCCTGCTGCCGCCGGCAAGACTCCGGTAGCGAAGAAGAAGACCGCTGCAAGCAAGACGGCTTCGGGTCCTGGCAAGGCTGAGCTGATGGCCTTCGCACAGTCGTTTAGCCTGAAGGGGCTTGACGATAACATGGACAAGGATGCCTTGGTCGAGCTGATCAATCAGTTTGACTATCCCGCCAAGGACCTCGAACCGGCGGATAAGGAACTGCTCAAGGCGATTGCCTGAGCGGTGGTAGTATAATCCTGGGTGGCTGCGATGGGCGCGGGAACGCCCGGTAAGGTTTGGATAAGCCGGTATCGAATCCGGCCAGCCACCACTTTTTTTTCAATCAGGAGGAAGTCGTTATGTTATTCGGAGTAAAGTACACGGAGGAAGTGATAGCAATCTTCAAACATGAGACTGACCAGCAGATTTTCTTGGATGCGGTCAGGGAGGCTCATGATGATTGCGCGGACGATCTGCAACCTACTCGACGAAAGTCAGAAGACACTCCCTGGAGGTAAAGAGCGATTCTACGGCACTCAAGGCTCTGGAGGCTATATGAGAGCCCTGGACCGGTAGAAAGCGCTCCAGGAGGCGGAAAACAGGGGTATTTCGGAGAATACGAGCATAAGGAGAGCGCTTGATCCATGACTTGATGTGGATAGTCACCGGGGCAAGCCTTATCGGCACGGTCGCGAATGTCTACAAGAAGACCTGGTGCTTCTGGGTTTGGATTCCGACCAACGTGCTGTGGGTGATATATGATATCTGGATCGGGGCAGATGCGCAAGGGGCTTTGATGGCCACGTATGTCGTGCTTGCGATCCTTGGGTGGTGTGAGTGGAGAAAAGGAGAAGAGGAATGTTGAAGTTTACTGACGAGCCTTATGGAACTGCGCCGGATGGTTCTACACTTGGGACAGAGTATCGTCTTGAGTATGTTGGTACGACTGCAATGAAGAACGAGGAGAACAATCTTACGCAAGCGAAAATCAGTCTGCTCATTATGGCGAAGAATCAGATCGAAAAAGAACTCGCCAGCATGCGCTTCGCAGAAGCAGAGGCCGAGGATGCTCCAGTAGGTGATGAGCTGGAGCCGGAGACGCAGACCAATGGAGAGGCTATTGATCTGCCTGTTGCAACTACCGAACACTTGTCCGATGAAGGGTAGTCTCGCTTACGACACCGAGACCAACGGCTTATCTGTCCATCAAGGACATCGAATGTTTGCTTTTTCTTATGGGGACGCGGGCGGAAATATCGATGTCCATCGGCTTGACAAGGAGCCGCGTAGGTCTCTGAAGTCGATCCGGGTTCTCAAGGATATCTGGGGGCAGAACAAGCGAGACGTTCCGAAGATCATGCACAATGCAAAATTCGACTTGCATTTTACCCAAGCCCTGTTGGAGACGGACCTGCTCGACCACGAGATTCACGACACCATGATCATGAGCAATCTACTTCAGAGCGCTATGCCTTCCCACGCGCTGAAGGACTTGGCCTATTGGCTGGCGAGTGTCCCGAAAGATGACGAGGATGAGATCAAAGCATTCCTGAAGGGCGGACGGATCGATTACTCGATCGTCCCCGAACATCTGATGGACACGTACCAGCGCCGGGATATCGAACGAACGATGCTGCTTTACCTTTTCTTCTATCCTAAGATCAAGGAACGCCCCAAGCTTCTTGAACTCTACAACATGGAGATGAAGCTGATCAAGACTACTTGCCGGATGGAAGACCGGGGACTCATGGTTGACTTGAAAGCATGTGACCAGGTGATTGCTGAGCTGGAAGCTGGAGCAGAAGAAGCAATGGATGGGATCGCAGTGATTGCCGGGGAGCGGATCAATGTCAACAGTCCAACAAAACTCCAGTGGCTTCTCTTCGATAAGTGCAAGCTCCCTATCGTTGGTAAGACTAAGAAATCCCGACAGCCTTCTACTGACAAGTCAGCGATGGCTCTTCTGCGAGACACTTGTGAGCATCCAGTTCTGGACCTGGTGCTCAAGTACCGTTCTTGGTATCGGGGTGTAGGGATGATCAATTCCTACAAGGAGCATGCTGGGAGTGACTGCATCATTCACCCGAACCTTCGGACCTGTGGCGCTCGAACCGGGAGACAGTCATGCTCCGATCCGAACTTGCATAACATCGAGAAGTCGGGAACGCTGTTGAATCCGTTCCCCGTTCCGGCCAGAAGATGCTTCCGCCCTCGACCAGGGTATGTCAACTTTCACATTGACTACTCTGGAATTGAGTTCCGCTTGCTCGCCCACTTCGCAGAAGATTTTAGAGTCATCAAAGCGATAAAGAATGGACTTGACCCCCATGTTCGGGCGGCAGAGATATTCTACCGGGAGAAGTTCATCGGGGAGAAGAGCAAGAAGAAGCGGGACGCCATGCGGGGAGCTGCTAAAAATACCAACTACGCAATCTGCTATGCTGCAGGGATGACGAAGATGGCGAAGGTTCTGGGAGTCTTCTACGATGCAGAGTTCAAGCGGCGGTTCGGGGCATACAAGATGGAGTTTCCGATGCTGGTTGGACTGAGTCCCAAGCTCGCCAGGATTGCGAAGGAGGTCGGGTATGTCGATACCCATGCCGGTCGGAGGATTCATGTTCCTAAGGATAAGAGCTATGTCGCGACCAACTGGATCGTCCAAGGTTCCGCTGCCGATATTATGAAGGAAGCGGAAGTTCGGGTCGATAAGTACTTGCAAGAAACGACCGGGGATGAAGTACGAATAATTCTCTCGATACATGATGAACTGATCCTTGAGTATCCGATCAAGAGGATGAAGGAAGCGAAAGGAGTCATGCGAAGAGTCGCCAACGAGATGACGCGGGACTTCGGATATCTGATCCCGCTTGAAGTTGATGTCGGGATCGTGAAAAAGAACTGGGAGGAGAAGAAGGAGTTCAAGCTGTGAAGACTTACGAATTTAAGTGTTCCGAGTGTGGGAAGCGACATCTGCGACCAAAGCCATCGAAGTATATTATCTGTAATTGCGGCCATCGAGCTGCCCGCCAGTTCAAGTTCAATAGCAGAGTTCCGCATCCGGTATCGGATGCCAGGAGAGGGAGAGGTAGAGGATGAAAGAGAAGACACAGAAGCGGACGATGTGGGCGGCGAGGGATAACGATAACGAATTACTGATTACTTGTTTGTATTCTGCCAAGCCGGTGTGGAAGACCGCCCATAACTTTTGGATTGGAGAGATTGCGCCCTATGAAGAGATGGCTCTTGATCACAACAGAGAGCGCAATCACTATGGACTCGAACCGGGAGAGTGCAAGAAGTTGGTAGTGGAGTTGACGATCCGGGAGGCGGAATGACCAGCGACCTGCAAAAACACGAGCAGCATGGCAAGTGTTTGGCAACTCACTCGTGATATTCCTGGGGATAGATGTCCCACCACGAGTGCGTTGAAAGCATCACCTGGGAGTATGTATGCCAATTACAAAAGAACTACGCAGGATCAAGGGCTTCATAGAACACGGCGTTCGATTTCCAGCGGGAGTGGAGAACGAAGAGCAGGCAGTAGGTGACTGCCCGTGGTGTGGTAAGAAAAAGTTCTTCGTCAATACTGAGAATCGACTGTGGGATTGTAAGGCTTGTGGTAAATCGGGGAATTTTGAAAAGTTCCTTGCCTTGGTTTGTAAGAATGCAGAGCAGTCCTTTGGGCGAACTGAGAAGATGAGCCTCTTCAGAGATCGCGGCCTGATGCCAAACACCTTCGAAGCATGGGGAGTCGGATGGTCTGGAGAGTTCTATACGATTCCGATGATCGGGAACCCAACCGGACAGACTACTGATATCCATCGCTACTTCCAGGACCGTCACACCGCGCTCAGTACTACTGGAGCACATCTCTCGATGTTCCACGCGAAGGAACTGTTCAATAGTCAACAGGTCTGGCTTTGCGAAGGAGAATGGGACGCGATGGCTCTCTGGGAGTGCCTTCGCTCTCTGGGGGTAAAAGAGGATGTCTGGGCTCTTCCAGGAGCATCGTCAAGCACTATCAAGTCAGCCGAGACATTCCGCGGTAAGCAGGTTATGATCGTCTTCGACTCTGACCCACCAGGAGAACGGGGTATGATCAAAGCCGGGAAGCTCATCTCTGCGGCAGGAGGTGAGGTCAAGTATTTGAAGTGGCCGGAAGGGGTACCGGTCGGATATGACATCCGGGAGTTCTGGGTGTCCGGAGTTGAACAAAATGCTACGGAGATGAAAGAGAAGATTGACAGTTGGTTAGTTGATACTCTGGAAGACAACAAGCCAAAGGTCGAGCCGAAGTTCAAGCTGACCGGACCGGGAATGTCTGCTAAGAAAGTTCGGAAGGCTTTCCGCAAGTGGCTTCATCTCCCTAACACTGATGCTTTAGACGTAATGTTCGGAACGGTACTTGCGAATCGATTGCCGGGAGATCCGCTCTGGATGTTCTTGGTCTCACCTCCAGGTGGAAGCAAGAGTGAACTATTGATGAGCTTGGTTCGCGCTCCCCTTATTCATTCGACTACCAGCTTGACTCCACAGGCGTTGGTGAGTGGCGCAAGCTTTGGAGGAGGAGACCCATCCCTGATTCCCCGGCTCGACGGAAAGGTCCTGGTGGTCAAGGACTTCACCACCATCATGTCGATGAATCCGCTGGCCAGAGATGAGATATTCGGCATTCTACGAGACGCGTACGACGGAAGGATTGAGAAAGAGTTCGGGAACGGGATTCGTCGCAAGTTCGTGAGCAGCTTCGGAGTGCTCGCGGGGGTAACGAGCATCATCGAGATGTTCTCACAGATGAACAGCGCCCTGGGTGAGCGATTTCTGAAGTATCGGATCAAGCACCCAGGGACCGAGAACTTATCCACTGAGGTAGTCTGGCAGGCATTGAAAAATGTCGCGAAGGAGAACGTCATGCGCGACGACCTGCAGGAGATCGGACTGGCTGTGCTTGATCGGGCGGTGAACGGGCCTCCGATAGTCTCTGACGAGATTATTAAAAAGTTCATCGGCTTGGCCCAGTGGATCGCGATGATGCGCGGGGTGGTAAGTCGGGAGCGATATACCGGTCAGGTAAACTTCAAGCCGATGACCGAGATCGGAACCCGCCTTGCTAAGCAGTTCTGCAAGCTGGCGATGGGGATTGCGATGTTCCGGGATGAAGCGGAGGTCACCGGGGATGTTTACAAGATCGTCCGGGACTGCGCCGCTTCAACCGCTCCGGATCGGATCGAGGAAGTGGTGAAGCAGATGTATGTTTATAGTCCGGAGGAGTATGCGACTTCGAAAACGATCTCCGAGTGGTCGAAGTTCCCGGTGGACTCAGTTCGATATTGGTTGGAGGACATGACCTTGTTGAAGATGGTCAAGCTCAACAAGCACCAGCAGACCAAGCAGTACATGCTGACCCCCAAGCTCTTGAAGATACTGGAGAAGCTTGAGCTGTATGAGGAAGAGAGGGCTTGGCATGATGCGCGACTGGGATGAATGTCAGAGAATCATTGAAGCCCTGGCCTGGAACTATGACTGGGTGGCTCGTAGGATTCGATCCATCGATCACGAAGACCTGATTCAGATTGGCGAGGAAGCCTACCTCCTGGCCATCGTAGCGTTCGATCCTACGCGCGGGATGCAGTTCAAGAATTATGTTTTCTTCCGAGTCCGGAATGCAATGGTGGACGAGGTCCATCGGCAAATGCGGTATCGCGTGGAAGTTCCCTTCAGTGAGGAGGACGAGGACGGAGAGCCAGTTGAATGTAAGGAGACAGTCTACGAAGAGCAAGGCTTCAAGAAGGTCGATGACAAGGACGAGATGGAGCACCTGATCAAGTTGGCCGACCTGAAGGAGAACGAACTGAAGCTGGTTCGATATTGCCTTGCGGGAGTGAGTCAGGTACTCGCCTCCGCAGAAGAGGGGATGTCGACTGTCTGGGCGAATATACTTATGCAGAAGGCAAAGGAGAAGATGCGTGGAGTGCGAACTGAAACTTAGTGCGGTGGAAGACTCCGTTCATGTCGGGGTCTTTCTTCCTGAAGGTGAGAAACTGATGTTCAGCCTGATACTTAGGGAAGAGGACTTCAAGAAAGACAGTATGCTAATGGTAGCGTACAAGCCGATAGTCGAACCACTGAGAAGGGAGTTTGAGAAATGCCGGAAGAAGAAAAAGGTAGCGGTGAAGAAGAAGAAAGTGGCAGTGAGGAAGAGGTGAGGTTACTCCTCTGCAATACTTGCTCTAACCTGGGGACATCTTGCAAGGGGTCTGTAGGAGTTGGCAGTGTTTTGCCTTCTTACGTAACTCAAGTTGCGGTTCTTCGATGCGATGCGTATAAGAAAACCGTCCCGCCAAAAGAGGAGCCGGTGGTATGCGAGCAGTGTGGGAAAAATATCCCTGTTGATAAGGCATACTTCGCTCATCCGACCGACGAAGAGGCGCAGCTTTGCAGTGAGAGGTGCTTCCAATTATCAATGGGTGGAGAAGCCGAGAATCGAATGTTAATCGCCGATATTCAGGTGGTCTTGCTTCGGCTCGGTGCTGTGCTTGACCTTCAGCCTGGACTTGGCATTCGCTTTCCAGCGATGCAAAAGGTCCTTGCAGAATATGCAGAACTGCTTCACCCAGAAAACGGTAACTCGACCGAACCCGCCGAAGGATAAGGAGTTATGGCTTTTCAGTCTATAGGTACGTATGGGGAAAAACAAAATCCCCATGCATAAGGGGATAGTATGCGTCTATTTCCTTTTATCTATACTTACTTATGGGGATTTTTCTATTTATCCTTATACTATCCTCTATAAGATGGGGATTTTGCTAATGAGAGAAAAGTATATTATCAAGAAACTCAGTGGAGATGCGGTGCTTGGTATCCGGTGGGATGTGAAGAAGCAGGAGTTGTTGATCGGTGGTCCGGCTCGCTTTGTGGGTGAGCTGGAAGACTTGGAGGTAGTCTTCGAAGTGGTATCCACTCTGGAGTCGGTGCAGCGCGGAAGCCGGTTCGAGAATCGATACCTCGTGACTGCCGAGAACTGGGAAGAAGGATTGGAGAGACTGGAATGGACGAAGAAGCGGGTGATGTCATTCAGGAGGTTGATGCAATAGAGGCAAAGGTTGCGGCGATCGCGGAGTGGGCGCTTCGGTTTGATAGTGAAACAGAAGACAGGGATGTCTTTCTGGAGATGGTCAAGGCTGATCAGGTTCTGCGGGATATTCTGGAAGGAAAGCCGGTTGTCTTTCGAGATGAGGTCGAGGAAGAAATCAATACCGTGAGCGGGAAGCTGAACTGTCCGGAGTGTCATCTGGAAGGAGTGGTAGAGCTTTCGCGGGTTGGTAACGTCTGGGTTTTCGTTTGTGAGCGATGCAGGACGACTGATAAGGTCTTCGGTGCTATCAGCGAAGAGAGGGCACGAGCAGCATGGAAAAAACTGGAAGCCATGAAGAAAGGATGATGGAGCCATGTCGAGGTTGCGGGAGAATGCTAATGCCAAGCTGGAACAACTGTCCAGTTTGCGGGAGGAAAAGGAAGCGCGTCGTCTCGAAGAAAACGAGAAAAGGAGGAAAATCCTTGACGCAGGTGAAGCGTTCTGGGAAGAGCAAGAAGAAATCTCGTGGTTAGTTTGGGAAGTAGAAAGAAGGGTGAAGTATACATGAAGATCAATCTGCGCGGAGCTGATAGAATGGGTGAGTGGATGAGGGCGGTATCAGAGTTAATTGAACGAATATCCTTACCTTACTGTCGTTGTTGTTTTATTCATGGAAAGGAAGAGAAGATGATCGAAAGACCAATGAGGAAAGTGGAAGTGGAAGTAGTAATCCCGAACGGCTACGAGCCGATGGAGTACGGGCAGCGAATCAATGCGCTCTGTAAGTATTGGGATTACATAGCCGAGGACTGGAGAGTTAGTCCTGTGTCAATGGGAATGATATACTCTTCTTCGTTCAACTACTACATCCGGAAGATATACCCGGTCAAGACATCCTATCCAGGCAAACCGATCAATGGCGTAGCTGCTGGTGACTTCTACCGGATTCTTGATGAGCCGGTTGCGCCGGATGGCTATGAGGTGATCGTGGTAGCTCAGCAGCATTACGACGCCAGAGTTCCAGAAGGAGCGAAGCTCTGGATTGCTGGAGCCTGGGCAGATTCCACTTGTATCGGGCAGAGATTTCCGAAGGGTGAAAGGTACTATGCCATTCCGATTGTGCCAGCGATGCCGATTGCTCCTCCTGGATTTAAGTTGATTGATCCGAAGGAGACGCGAAGGTCTGATATAATTCCGGAGGGGTCAAAGGTCTGGTCTTCTATTGAGCAGAACTGGACTCATACTATCTATGTAGGGCAGAGCTATCGTTCGTGTGAGCTGGTCTACGCGATTCCGCTGAAAGAGATTCCAGTTGCTCCTGAAGGATATCATCTGATCGCATCGATTGAGCAGCCCGTTGGTATGATGATTCCTCGCGGGACGAAAGTCTGGCTTCCACATATTAGGAAGTGGATAGGTTCTTCGTTTGTCGGAAGACGCTATGACCGGACTGAAGAAGCGTACTACGCCCTTCCCAACAATCCGGACAGCCTGGAGAAGTTGGTGCGGGATATGCTGAGGCATAATGTGCCTCACTTCGTCGAGCGAGCACGGGCGATACTGGGAGACTGACATGCTACTGAGCAAGAGCAATCTACAAGTAGTCAAGGTCGCGAGCAGGGAGCCAGTGAAGAAAGGCCTGAACGGTGTACGGATAGAGCCGGACGGATCAACCGTGGGCGGAAATGGTAAAGTGTTCATGGCGGTCAGCCCGGTCGATGAGGTGAAGGTAGGGAAGGTCTTCCCGGAAGTCGGGGAGAGGGTAGGAGTGGGAGACCTGGGAGTGGTAGCTCCGGTGGACCTGATTCAGGATGTGATCAAGATCATTCCCAAGGATCGGCGGGTGGTTCTGCAGCATGCGGCCCTGACCAAGGATAGGGTCGATCCGGATAAGCTGGAGTTCACAACTACGGATACCCGGAAGGCAAAGCGGGTCAGTCAGTTCCCCAAGCCGGATCGATATCAGGACTGGAAGGCAGTAGCGAAGACGGTACGAGGTGATGGACAGGGATTTCGGATGTGCGTGAATCGGAAGGACCTGATGAACCTACTCGATGCGATGGAAGCAGCCTGTCCGGATAAAGGTGGGCAAAATCAGATATTCATCGAGGCCGGTACGGGAGTGAATGGTCTTTTGTTTCGCAGTGAGAACTATGAGAATGGACAACGGGCGATGGGGATGATGACCGGCTATAAGGTCGGGGAGTATTGGATGGAGTTAAGCGAGTGGGAAGAAGGAGTTCTTTTGAAAGAGCGGCCCGTTGCTAAGAAGGTCGCGGGGAGGAGGAAGAAGTGAATTGGCTGAAGAATGCCATCGAGACGTCGCGGAAAGAAATTGACAGGATGTTACTTTTTGGACTTGAAAGGAAGGACATGATCAAGAGACCAACGACGACGCGGGAAGAGGTAGTTCCTTTTCTTGAAGGATATGTGCCAGCGTTACGAGGGGAGAAGGTCCGGAGTGATTGGCGGTACTATGAAAATTCCTGGGACTGGATTCCCTTCGAAGATTCGGTAGGGAAGATATGGAACGGCAAGACATCCGGTAGCACCGAAGTCTTCGCCATCAGACCCGACTACCCCGATTCAGGGAAGGCCATCGAGACGTCGCGGAAAGAAATTGACAGGATGTTACTTTTTGGACTTGAAAGGAAGGACATGATCAAGAGACCAACGACGACGCGGGAAGAGGTAGTTCCTTTTCTTGAAGGATATGTGCCAGCGTTACGAGGGGAGAAGGTCCGGAGTGATTGGCGGTACTATGAAAATTCCTGGGACTGGATTCCCTTCGAAGATTCGGTAGGGAAGATATGGAACGGCAAGACATCCGGTAGCACCGAAGTCTTCGCCATCAGACCCGACTACCCCGATTCAGGGAAGGCCATCGAGACGTCGCGGAAAGAAATTGACAGGATGTTACTTTTTGGACTTGAAAGGAAGGACATGATCAAGAGACCAACGACGACGCGGGAAGAGGTAGTGAAGCGACTGGACGGTTCGTTCTTGCGGAGGTGGAGTGATGACGAGTAGGACGAAAGACAATCTACTGATGGGGTTCCTGGCCATGTTAATCCTGATCGGATATCTGTGGAACTGTTATCTGCTCAGAGAGAACTTGCGTCTGGAGATTGAGCTGAAGAATGCGCCACGAGTGGTGGTGTACGAATCGTTGAAGGAATGGAGGATGAAGAGAGATGGAGGCGTTAAAAGAGATGGGTGAGTTTACTGGGATAATGGAGGAAATGGAAATAGTTTACGGAAAATTACGGACTGAGCTTGAGCTGCGAGAGCATTGCATGAAGAACATGAAGATGCTTGTCCTTCCGGTGGATGGGGAGCTGCTGATCGATCTCGATAGTAAGGATATCAAGACGTTCAGGTTTGATATCCTGAAGATGCTGGTTTGCATTCTCAATGTAACTCACCGGACATGCTGGAGATCGCAGAGTAAGCGATGGCATATCTCGATCAGGACTTCCATCAAGGATATGTCACCAGAGCTTCGTTCTACCTTACAGGGCGCACTGGGAAGTGATCCACAGAGAGAAGTACTTGCCATGCGTTCAGTGATTGAGGGGAAGGGAGTTCCGTCTTGTCTGTTCCGACCGGTCGGGGCAGAAGTGTTTCCGCTGTCGGATAAGCTTTAGTTTTCACGTGCCGGTTCAAGATAACTTTATCATAGAGGGGTTTGATAATTGAGAGAGATGGTCGGAGAGAGAAGTGCCCAAGAAAAAACCAGCAGTAGTTCATGTAGGTAAAAAGTCAAGTGGCAAGGGATTACCTGATCGCTTGAAGCAGTACCAATTCAAGAAGGGCAATATCGCCAACCCCAAAGGCCGACCCAAAGGTGCGAAGAGTATCAGCTCTTCAATGAGGCAGCTGCTTCATGAGCCTGCCGAGCTGGTTCCAGAGGTCAAGACGAAAGCAGAAGAGCTTGGTCTCGATCCGAAGAAGACTACAATCGGTGGAGTGCTCTCCGCAGTAATGGCAGTCGAAGCAATCAACGGGAGTAGCGCTTACATGAAGGAACTGATGGAGCGGATCGAGGGCAAGGTGATTGACAGAGTAGCTCACATGGCGGTGGACCGACTGAGCGGACTGACCGAGGATGAGCTGCAGAAGATAGTTGACGAGGGAGGAGATGAAAGTGAGTAAGAACGACTCGGGAATCAATGCCGACGCGATTGAGCAGTACGAGCACTTTAGCAGGAAGGTGTTTGCTCGCACGGTGTTGAAAGGACTGGGATCGAAGTACTGCCTTTGTACCCGATGCAGTCGTTTGAATTTAGCAGATCGAACGAAGAACTGTCCGACAGCAGAGAAGTTATTTACCTTGGCGCTTGATCATGCAGTAGTCGTTGCAGTCTGGGAGTGTCCTGACTTTATACGAGGCGGAAGGAAAGACTGATGCGAGTAGTCAGGATATCTCTTATCTTCAAAAACAAAGACTGGTGTGGTCGTCTCGAGTGGTGGGCTGAACTTGAAACGGATGCCGGGGTATGTATGCAAGCACCAGGCAGTAAAGGATTTTGGGGAGCTATACGAGCACTCATAAATCTCTGGGGACTCTATCGTGCCAACAGCTAAAGAAGCACAGATCGAACTCGCCCTTCGAGCGACCAAGAAATCCTTTGGTTCGTTCTTCCGGGCATATCCTCCAGGGGATGATTACAAGTACGGCCGGCATACTGTCGGGCTAATTCACCAGGCACAAAAGACTTCCACCTCTCTCCGGGCAGGCAGATGCAGGTATATTTGCGTCTGCCTGCCACCTCGTCATGGTAAAAGTGACATCATCAGCAGACGCTTTCCCGTATGGTATCTAATCGGTAGTCCTGACGACGAGGTAATCCTGGCCAGTTACAACCACCAGCTCGCCACGGATATGTCTTTTGTCTGCCGTGATCTATTCTCCGAACTCGCCCCGCTTTATGGTCTCTCTATTCATGGCGCTCGTCATGCCACCGACCGCTGGTATATCGCTGACCACAAGGGAGCGATGTATGCGGCCGGTCTCGGCGGCACTATCACCGGACGGGGCGCTCATCTCATGGTCATCGACGATTACCTGAAGAACAGAGAAGATGCTGAGTCAAAGCTGATGCGTGACAAGGGATGGGATTCCTTTGAGAGCGATCTAATGACCCGTCTTGCCCCGGTGCATGCTGTAATGATAGTAGCTAACCGATGGCATGACGATGACCTGGTGGGGCGAATCAAGAAGAAGAACACTCCTAACGACCGTTCCTACGATCCTGACTTCCCCATCTTCGAGATGATTGAATACCCGGCCTGGACTAAGAAAGGCGGCTGGCTCTTCCCGGAGCGCTTCAGCGATCAGTGGTATCGGTCAACCAGGGCGATGATGGGAGCGTATGCATGGCAAGCCCAAGGGTTGCAGAACCCGACCCCCAGAGTAGGGGCCATCTTCGATTCATCAAGGGTCGAGATTGTTGACGAGATGCCGGAAGACCTGCCCTGGATTCGTGGGTGGGACTTAGCAAGTAGTGAGAAAGAGCGGATGAAAGAGGACCCCGACTTCTCAGTGGGGGCAAAGGTAGCCTGGAACGGAGACTCCCTTTACGTCGACGATATCATACGCGGGCAATGGGAAGCGCCTGAACGCAATCGGAAGATCGTCCAGACTGCAAAGCGGGATGGCCGGGATATCGTGGTCAAGGTTGAAGTGGTGGCTGGCTATAAGGACGCCTACACCACGCTCAAGGGAATACTCAAGGGGAAGTCGATTGTTAGACAGGTGACGGTGAGCAGGGACCTGGTATCGAGAGCGAGCTGCTTGGAGCCGTCATTCGATGCGGGGAAAATCTTCATCAAGCGAGGTCCCTGGAACCAGGATTTCTTGACTGAGTTCGGATCATTCACCGGCTCGGGTTCAGCACATGATGATCAGGTGGCCGCTGTCGTAACGGCTATTAAGGATGAGATTGATCGAGGCGGACGGATAATCGCGCAAAGGATATAATAAATGGATAAGACGGCGGGAGTTATTGCAAGGTTCAAGAGAGCTACGGATGCCGTAGATAACCCGATTGCGTCATGGGTAGTGATGCTGATCGTGCGGCTGTTGTATGCCCTCTATCTCGTCTTGCGCATCCCTATGGATGTGCTTCACTGTCTCTGGAAGGTGATTCGTTATGGTAAGTAGCTTATGGGATAAGTTAGGGATGGCTCCGGTAAAGAAGGATGCGCTCAAGCCGGAAGACTTTACATACTACTTCAAGGAACAGGGCATTGACCCGAGCGGCCTTTGGACCATGCCCGATTCTCTGGGGCTTGAGAAGCTGGCGGTAGCTAATGCAGTAACCTTTGCCTGCATCGAGAAGATTCGCGTCGCATTCCTTGAAGCAAACTTGCGCATCGGGCGATACGTTGATGAGAAATGGGAGGACGTCAAGATCCCTGCAATCTGGGACTTGCTCTCTGCCCCGAACCCTGACCAGTCCCCGCTTGACTTTTGGACTTACTGGATCAGTCATATCTTCGCGACTGGCAAGAGCTTCATCTGGAAGTGGCGAACGACAGGAAATGCTTTGGTTGAGATGTGGCCAATACCGACCAGCTGGGTTACCGTTCTCCCCGCAGGGAAGCTCGACCCGAACTCCAAGGTCAGGACGATCGCCGGGTATAAGCTGGTGCCGGACAAGAATGACGTATCAAACCCCGCGTTGGTTGTTCCACTCGATATGGTCTTTTCCAAGTTTAGTCACCCTTCAAACTTCACTGAAGGAAGCGGTCCGATGCAAGCAGCGTATCGAGATGTGGACAACGACGGAGACCGACAAGAATATACCAAGGAGATGTTCAAGAACGTCGAGGTCCCCGGTGCTATCATTACCACTGAAGAGGAAATAAGTCCCAAGGAGCTAAACCAAATTAAGGCTCAGACGCAGGACAAAATTGGAGGAAACAAGCGGTTCAGTTCCCTGGTCTTGAGTGGCAAGGGGATGAAGTTTGATATCCCGACTCCGATGAGCGACTTCGATTTCCCCGGAATGGCATCCTTGGGTGAGACCAGGATATGTGCCACGTTTGGGGTGCATCCGTTGATCCTTGGTCTGCGCAGCGGTCTGGAGACGAGTAGCCTGGGTGGTCCTCAGTTCGAGGCGGCTGAGAAGATAATGTACCGGGGAACTATGACCGGTCTCTGGACAGTGGCAGGATACACACTTACCAAGGGACTGCTTAGAGATGAGGGAGAGACTGATCTGGAGGTACGCTTTGACTCTTCCGAAGTCCGGGCGCTTCAGGCTGACCAGAGCGAATCAGCCAAGCGTGCCGAGACGCTATACAAGGGATCGCTGGCCACAGAGAAGGAAGCACGAGAGATTGCGGGCTTGACAGTCGACCCCGATGCTAAGGACTTTAAGCTCATCCCGACCAACATGGAACGGGTGAGTGTAGAGGAAGCGCAGAATGGGTTGACCTTGGATGGCGCAGCTCGCCGCAATATAGATCAAGAGAAGCGGGACGAGAATCCGGACGACTTGGAAGATGAGGAGAATGAGGAAGAGGGGTAGACATGATTATCTACATGCTAAGCTTCATCGCTATCGGGTATCTCCTGCGAGGGATTGTTGATACCTCGTTTTGGTCCCGGTGAGGAACCTGTATGCCAGTTAAAGTAGACGAGGACATGAGGCGGGTTAACAAGCGGAACATCCGTGCAGACGGATGGCTCGGTAAACTTCATCGCCTCCTCGTCCCCATCTACACCCGGCAGAAGTTGGAAGCTGCCGAACGAGTCATGGCAGGGCTCACCCCGATTCCCTATGATGCCGACTGGCGATGGTCTCAGCAGTTTGCTAGAGCATTGCGTGGTCCGGTTTTTGCAATGATGATCGATGGCTACCAACTTGCGATGACTCAGCTTGTTCATCTCCGGAGTAAGCAGTTCCGGGATGATGAGTCGTTCATCCTGGCCAATCAGCATACCGATGTGGACAACTGGTTGAGCGAGACCGGAACCGGCCTGACCAAGACTCATGCCGGGAAGATCAATCAGATATTCAAGGATGGCGGTACAGACTCTCCCCAGAAGATCACCCGGACCATTCGTGCTCAGACTGGAATGACTCAGAAGGATGCGAAGCGAGTAGCCAGGACAACAAGTATCTGGGCGTACAACGAAGGCGAGATCATTGCCTACAAGCGAGAGGGAATCACGATTGTCCAGTGGATAGCAACCGAGGACGATCTGACCTGCGACTTCTGCCGACCCCTGGACCGGCAATACTTCCGAGTCGGTGAACCTATCATCGAGGAAGACCAGACTGCCTT
>Ga0307928_10002040_pt1 | contig 15442 bp, 23 predicted proteins | sample AceLakmetagen232_FD_201815 | JGI IMG/M metagenome (GOLD analysis project Ga0307928, IMG submission 201815) | Saline water microbial communities from Ace Lake, Antarctica - #232 | ecosystem: Environmental > Aquatic > Non-marine Saline and Alkaline > Saline | place: Antarctica: Ace Lake... | reverse complement strand
AAGAAACCTGAAGCAAATGAGAAAAATGTTAAACAGCAAATAACAGAAATCATTGCATGGGTTAAAAAAGGACACAAGAAGTATGCAAATTACACTTGGGATTCTGAAGCTTTCCTTTTAACACCAAAAGAATAAATACTTTATCTTTTTATTTTTTATTTTATATAAATTATTGGGGTAAGAATATGATAGATAATGATACAATTAATATGATGATGGGTGGCAAACCGAAAGATAAAAAACAATCATCAAAACAATCACAATCACAACCACAAAATAATTGGGAAGCTGATTTAATTAGTGGTTTCAAAAATAAAGTATCAGGAGATAAAAAATCTACTAAAACTAATACACCTATAGACCCTATGAATCCTTCATTGAGTGGAGCAGATTTAGAAGGGATAGGAAATAAATTAAAAAACGTTCCTCCATTTCTTTTAGTTGGCATTGTTCTGTTAGTGGTTCCAGCATTTTATCCTAAATTTGCCTTTTTAAGTATGGTTGGAATGATATGTATAGGCGGTGCTTTATTTGATAAAGTTATTCCAAAAGAAACTAAAGAAAAAACCATATTAAAGATTAAAACATTATGGATTAAATTTAAAATTAAACGGATGGAAAAACAATTGGAGAAAGAAAACAATAAAAACATTTTTAACGTTGGCGATAAAGTAACTTATGTAACACCTTACCAAAAAGAAAAAGGAATTGTAAAAAGTTTATCAGATGAAGAATGTGTTTTCGTTGTTTATCATTGTAATAATGAATGGAATAATTATTTTAATTATACAGCTGCCAGAACAAAAAAAGAAGATTTAGTTCTAGGATGGATTTAATTGGTAAAGAAAAATGAGTGATAACGATGAAGTATTGGTTTTCGACATCGAAACAAAAACTTTTGGAAAACCAGACCCAGACAAAGATGAATTAAAATTTTTTGGTTGTTATAGCTACAAAACAAACAAGTTCTATTTATTACGTGATATAAAAAGCATACAAAAGATAATTGATAATCATAAATTTTTAGTAGGATTTAATAATAAAGATTATGATATACCAATTTGTGAAAGAGCAGGCATTCATTTTAAATATAAAACTATTATAGATTTATTTATTGTTTTTGATAGTCGTTCTACAGTAATCAAAATTAAAGAAGGATTATTAGAAGATTTACTAATGTATAAAAGTTTAGATTTTATCTCTAAATTAATAGGTGTAGCGGATGAGGAGACAGGTAAAAAACAAATTAATTACGATATATTTAAAAAAGATAGTTGGACAGAAGCAGAGATAAAAGAGATAACTGATTATACTGAAAGAGACATTATGGTCACAAAGCGTATGTACGAATGGGTTGAAGAATATTTTAAAGGATTAAAAGATTTTATTTCTGAGAAAGATTTTAACAGAAAGATTCACGTTTATATTGACCCAGCAGTTCTTGCTTATAAAGCAATTTGCTATGCTATGAAATGGGAAGCAACATCGGATTTTGAAGCAGAAAGACCTCCAAAAATAAGAGGAGGCTATGTTGCTTATCCAGCAGGAGAGCAATATGATGATTATGTTCTTAGTTTTGATTTTGATAGTCTATATCCTAATATTATGAATCAAGCTAATATTTATGGGCGTAAGAAACCAGAAGATATAAACGACCGTCTAACATGGAATGGTGGAGGAGTTTGGAAAGTTGAGGGTATATATTACGCAGATGAAATGCATGGTGTTTCAAGATTAATAAGAAAGTGGTTTGAACAGAGACTTGAATTTAAAGCTAATAAAGACCCAAGACAGAACAGTATTAAAATCATACTAAACATTATTTATGGTATAATGAAAAATCCTAAATTTGTGAAAACTCGCGATGTTATAGGAGCTGGAGACGTTACTAGACTTGGAAGACAATTTATACAATACGCAAGAAAAAGATTTGCTGATGCTGGTTATGAACTTATATATGGAGATAGTGTAGGAAAGGATAGCATAATAAGAACAAGACAAGGCAGTCATAGTATTAAAGAGTTATTTGATAAGGGTATAAAAACACAATATGGTACAAAAGAACAATCATTTATTAAAGATTTAGAAACTTTAAGTCTTGACAAAAATAAAAATGTTATTTATGATAAAGTGAAAAAAATTATACGTCATAAAACAAATAAAAAAATGTATAAGATTAAATTAAATAATATGGAGAATTTAATAGTTACAGAAGAACATAGTTTAATTTGGTTTGATAATAATGGAAATTTAATAGAGAGAAAACCAAAAGATTGTAAACACGTTATTGGATTAAAAAATATACCATATAATAATAATATTAACAAAACTACTTATACAAAAGAATTTTTACAATTTTTAGGTTATTGGATAGGAAATGGAGATAGTGGCAACCGAAAAAATAAACAAAACGATAAGTATTATTTTGGAATTTCAACTGGTAATGATACCGATGAATTTATTGAGAAAGTATTAAGTAAATTAGATATGAGTTATTCTTTATCTAAAAATCACTATGATATTACTATATGTTCTAGAAAAGTAAAAAGTTGGATGAGAGATAATGGATTTAGTGGTAATTCTAAAACAAAAATAGTACCAGATATTATATTTAACTTAACAAAACAAGAAATAACATGGTTTTTATGTGGATTATTTTCTGCAGATGGAGGATGTATAAATGGCATTCCTTGTCTAGATTTAATTAATGAAAAAATACTATTGCAAATTAAAGAATTATTATTAAGAGTTGGAATATTTTCAACAATTAAAAAAGAAAATAAACCAAATAGATTTGATGGAAAATTACCTAAAGGTGAACTAACATATAGTAAAAGAATATATGTTTGTAATCGAGATGTATATAAAGCGAATATAGGTTTTATTTTTGAGAGAAAGCAAAAATTAATTACTAAATCAAATCTTAGATATTTTGCAATAAAACAAATAAATGAAAAAGTAAGAACAAATAATAAATGTGTCTTAGTTTCTGAACAGAAAACTAAAGAATATCTAGATATTCCAATACGGAAAATAAGAGAAATTGAAGAGATAGAATATGAAGATTATGTATATGATATAGAAACTGAAAATACTCATATGTTTTTTGCGAATGATATATTGGTACATAATACAGACTCGATTTATATCTATGACCCATTTAAAGATAGGGCAAAAGCAGAAAAACTTAGAGATGAGATTATGACATTCATCCGTTCAACATTACCATTCCCATATGATAAGTTCGGAATGAAACTTGAAAATAACATAAAGCACATTTACTTTTTTAAAGGAAAAGGAGAAAAGGAAACAGAGACAAAAGATTTTATGTCTGACGAATTCGACTTTTTTAATAAACCTAAAAATTTAATGAAAAAAAATTATATTTATGTTACTCAAGACGATAAATTAACTATTAAAAATTTAGGAATAAAAAAGAAAAGTAATAGTAAATTATCACGTAAAATATTTTGGGATGATTTGGTTCCAGAAATAAAGAAAGGAAAGATTAAGTTTTCTAAAACATATCTATCTGGACTAATTAAAAAATATCTAAGCGAAGATATAAGTAATGCTTGTTTAAGATATAACGTTGGCAGTATACAACAATATGAAAAATCTCCAAATGGAATATATGCTCAGATAGCAAGAAAACACGGTCATGGTTTACATTTTTTAATTCCTAATAATAAAATTGGTGTAGGCAAAGGTAAACATTATTGCACAGTAGAGGAGTTTAAGCAGAATAACATGACACAGGAAGATATTGTATTGGATAATATATGGAGAGAACTTAATTACTTTATTAAGCCCGTTGTTATAAAAAATATATTTGATTACTAATGTCAAAGATAATAAAAGCAACACATCGTAGACCTTATGGCAACTGTGCTTTATGTGGCTATTGTGGAAGTGTTCAATATCATCATATAATACCAAAGCGACTTAAAGTTAAGACTGATATACAAACTAGGTTTATTTATGCAGATGAAAAGAATCATCTAAGATATACAGAACATAAAGCTAAAATAGAACAACTTATGATACCAGTTTGTGATAAGTGCCATAAAAGACTTCATCCGGAAAATTGGAAATATCTTATTAATGAAATACAGATAAAAAAATTAAAAGAATTAGAAAGTGGTAAAATGTAAAGAATGTGGAGAGGAGAAGAAGATAGAAGCAAAAGGATTATGCAGAAGTTGTTATGATAAAAAAGAGTATCAAATAAATAAAATAAAAATTATTAAAAAACAAAAACTTTATTATCAAAAAAATAAAGAAGAAAGAAAATTACAGCAAAATAAATACTATAAAAAAAATAAAGAAAAGATAAAAGAAAACTATCATAATAATATAAATGAGATGAGAGAAAAATCTAGAAAAGATTATCAGAAGAATATAACTTATAATAGAGAACGAGAAAAAAAAAATTATAGAAAAAATATAGTACACAATAGAGAACTTAACAATAAAAATTATCAAAAAAGAAAAGAATATTTTAAAATATATAATAAAATACACAAGGATAGAATGAATTTAACACAAAGAAATTGTCATAAAAGAAGATATAATGTTGATATTGATTATACTTTGAGAACTTTACTAAGGGATAGTGTTAGAAGAATAGTTACTGAATATAAAGGAAAAAAATTATATAAGTCTTTAGATTTGTTAGGATGCACTATTATAAAATATAGAAATTACATTGAAAAACAATGGTTACCAGGAATGGATTGGAGTAACCATACTAAAACAGGATGGCACATTGACCATATTATACCATTAGCAAGTTTTGATTTAACTAAACCAGAAGAACAATTAAAGGCTTTTAATTATAAAAATATACAACCATTATGGGCTAAAGATAATTTAAGTAAAGGTAATAAACTGGATTGGAAGAAAAATCAGTAAGTTTAAATAGTAGTAATATGTAATTAATATTGACAAATAAAATGAGGCGAAATAAATGACAATATCAGAGTATGTTCCAGCAATTGGAGAACAGCTAAACAATGCTTGGCTAAGGAAGTTAGAATACAATGGACACGATATGAAGTTTTTTACTAAGAAATCTTTCTTTGAAATGGACAATGCACTTCAATCTGCATATTACGGAATAACTGGAGCAACTAAAGGCATGAGTTATAGAGAAGCAATTGGTTATCCTAAACACAAAACACTTATTGGAGATTCCGGGGGATTTCAGTACTATACTTTAAGAAAAGCAGGACAGAAATTAGATATGACTCCTTTACAAAGTTTAAGATGGCAGGAAGAAAACTGCGAAATTATGATGAACTTGGATACTCCTCCTTCTATTGAACATCTTAGTACTATGGATGAAATTAAAATTGCACTTAAAGAAAGTGTAGAAAATTTTTCTTTGTTTGAAAAGAAAAGAGAAAGAAACGATAACGCATTATTAAATGTTCTTCACGGTCATAATAAACATACTATGAATGTTTGGTATCAAGGAGTTAAAGATTTTAACTTTGATGGATGGGCTATAGGTAACCCAAGTCTTGACCCTGTGATACATGCAATGGGTTTAATGTATCTACACGACAAAGGCGAATTTGATAAAGATACTTGTAAGTGCATACATCTGTTCGGGAAGGGTGGACGCAACACCGTTCCAATGATGGCATACTTTGCAAGTAAAATGAATAAAAAAGTTACTTTTGATAGTAGTAGCTATAATGTTGGTAGTATTTATCGTAAGTATTATATGCCACTCGATATTACAAATCATTTATTTTTTGGAGAGAAATTTAAAACAGCCAATCCAAATTTAAAAGAGTTACCTTGTGAATGTCCAGTTTGTAGTAATATACAAGATATAGAAGATTTAAATAGAGGAGATTTATATGCCGGTTGTTTAATTAGTTTACATAATTTATATCAATATAGATATCAATGCAACATTATGAATAAAATAGTTAAGGTTAGAGATAAATTTATGGAATACTTAAAAGACATAAGAATTAGTAAAAGAACAATACAATCAATTGAGTTTATAGATTTTTGTTTAAATAATGATTTTGATACTGCTATTAAAAGATTTGAAAGAATATTAATTCCTCAAGAAACTAAGATGTGTAAACAAAGGAGTATATTTAGTTATTAAAATGAATAAACAATCTATTTTAGGAATGATTACTTTCGTATTTATTATAGGTGTAATAATTGGAATACTTGTATCATCTGTTGCAATAACTAATCTAATTAAAAAATATCCTACAGTAGATTGTATTATTAATTTAGATAGTGCAATAAATGTAGATAATAATAAATTACCATTTACTAAACAAAGTCAGAGAGAATCAATTCAATGGAGATGTGCTAAACAAACAATAGATTCTAATATTACAGATTATGATGATGTATTAAAAATGGGTGAATAAAAATGATAAAAAATCCACAAGTCAATTGTGAAGATATAGAATGTTATTATAATATAGATAAAAAATGTCGTCGAGCAGGAATTCACGCAAGTAAAAAATCTTGTTGTTGTTTTGTAAAAATTAATGGTAAAATAAAAATAAATAAAGAGGTAGATTAAAATGTGTGGAATATTTGCATCATTTAGAATTGAGAAAAGAATAACATCACAAATAATAAAATCATTATCATTAAGAGGTCGAGATGGTTATGGTATTTGGTCAAAAAAAGAACTTATAAAAAAAACTGAAAACATAAAAGATAATTATAATGAATATATAAAAAACAAACTTATTATTGTAAACTCTAGAGCTGTTCCAACAACAGAAGTTGAAAGTGGTGCAGGTTTAGGAGTGGAGAATCAACAACCTTTTTTAAATGACCAATATGTTATTGTGCACAATGGTATTATTAGTAATGATAAAGAATTAATTAAAGAATATGATTTGAAACCAGTTAGTAGTGTAGATACAGCTATTTTGCCTCCACTTTTTACCAAAGTTGGTGTAATAGAAGGATTAAAACTTCTAAAAGGAAGTTTTGCAATTATTTGTTATGATAAAGAAAATGAAAAAATATATTTAGCAAAGAATTTTATGCCAATGCAATTTTTTAAATATGGAAATGGTTTTGTATGTACATCATTAAAAGAAATGATACCAGAATTTTTACAAGAGAACGCGATAGAAGTTGAACCATATACTTGTTATGAAATTGATTTAAATAATATTGATGAGATAATAAAGCATAGTTTATATTTAAAGGAAAGGAATAAAAAAGTTCTTGTTATATGTAGTGGGGGAATCGATTCAGTTACAACTGCTTATTTATATAAATATGTAGGATATGAAGTTAAGTTAATTCATTTTACTTATGGACAAGCAGCACAGGAGGCAGAGTTATTTGCTATAAAGAAGATAGCAAAAGATTTAAAAGCAGAACTTATTGTGTATGATGCACAACCAGTATTCAATAGTTTTAAATCTGTTTCACGTTTGCTAAATAATGCAGGGGCTAGCAAGAGTTCACAAATGCTAGATGCAGAAAGTACGTTTAGTTATGTACCAAATCGGAATGCTATATTCGCAATGATTGCTGGTGCTGTTGCTGAAACAGAAGATTGTGATACTTTATCTTTTGGAGGACAGCAGATGGATTCTGTTTCGGGTGATACATTATTTACAGTTAAAAATAAAGATGGTTTATCACAAACATTAACTATTAAAGAAATTGAAGAACGAAAAGATGAATTTATTAACAGTAATATTTTATCTTTTAATTTAAAAAATTATAAAATAGAAGAAAAAAAAATTACTAAAGTTTGGAAGCATAGAGTAGACAAACCTTTAATTAAAGTAAAAACGAGAATGGGGGATTCATTTAAAATAACTGACAGTCATGGTATTTTTATTTTAGATAAAGAAAAAGCAAATATTAAATGTATAGATGGTAAAAATTTAAAAATTGGTGATTATATTATTATGACACCAAAACAATTATTATCTAAAACAAATATTAAAGAGAAAGAAGTAATAATAAAATATAGAAATGAATATATAACAACAAAAGTTGATATTAATAAATCATTACTAGAATACATAGGTTTATGGTTGGCAGATGGTTGTTATAATTCCAATTATTCTACAGGTATTAGTATAAACAAAAAAGAGTTTGAAAAAACTTGGTGGAATGATTTTATATTAGAAAATAAAACTAATCAATATAGATTAACCGAGATTTTTGGTTCTTTCGATGTAACAATTGGAGATGCCAAATTCCAACGAAAGTTACAACAACTAGATATTAACGGTCATAGTGATACCAAAGATATACCACAATGGATTTTTGAATGTAATGAAGAACAGATATCTTCTTTATTAAGAGGATATTTTAGTGGGGACGGCTGTATCAGTTATAATAATCGTAGTCCAATAATCGGTGCTTCCTCTGTTTCATATAATTTAATATTTGGCATAAAAAGATTATTGTTAAAAATGGGGATACCTTCAGTAATTAGTTTTACTAAAGCTAATACTTTTATTATGAATAATAAAAAATATAATTCTAAAAAAAGTTATTTACTATCTATACGTGGAGTTGAATATATTAAAATTTTTAAAGAAAAGATAGGATTTTTGTTTAAAGATAAACAATTTAAATTAGATAAAATAAGCGATTATCAAATACAGGACCACCTTAAAAAAATACCAATTACACAATATCTTTTAGATATTGTTAAAAATGATTATAAATTATTTAAACAAATGCCATATTTATGTAATTTATATCATCAAAAAGGTATAGGTAGAAAAAAATTAGAAGATGTTAATAATTTATTAAAAATTAATAAAATAGAAAAATTTTATAAAGGAGATGAATTATTATTTATAGAAGTTATAGATATTGAGGAAACAAAGATTGAAGAATTTGTTTATGATTTTAGTGTTAAAGATAACCAGAACTTTTTTAATACTGAAGGTATTTTGTTTCATAATTCTGTTTATCCTGACAACAATAATACATTCGTAAATGGTGTTGATAATTTACTTAAATATAGTTTAAATTGGAATACCAATGTTAAATTTACAGCACCATTAATTAATTTAATCAAACACGAGATTGTGGAATTAGGAATGAAAATAGGAGTTCCGTATGAAGATGTCTGCAGCTGTTATTATCCCAAAATAGTAAATGATAAGATAGTTCCTTGTAAAGAATGTGGATGTTGTCAATTTAGACATTACGCATTTAAGATGATACACGTTATGGACGTTCAATTCGAAGATGAAGAGTTTTGTGATAAAGATTATAGTAAGATAGAAAACGTTGACGAGTTTATAAAAGATTATGTTATGGGGCAACTATGAAAAAATCTCATAGATGTGAATGTGGGTGCAACGGAACACCAAAAACAAATAATCGTTTTATTCATGGTCATCAGTGGGTAATAAATTCTAAATTTATTAAAATGAAAAGAAAACAAAATGATGGAAGATTTATTTTCTCTAAAGAATGGAATAAACAACACAATAAAAATAAAGTTGGTGAAAATGCATATCATTATAAAGGTGGAAAAGGAAGACACGGAATAGAATGTAAACAGGCCAGAATTAAACTTATCGAAGAAAAAGGAAAATGTGAAATATCAAATATGTCAAATGAAGAACATAAACAACTCTTTAAAGGCAAAGGATTAGTTGTTCATCATATCGATAATAATGTTGACAATAATAAAGTTAATAACTTAATAATATTAAGAACTGATTTGCATTCTGAAATTCGTAATAAAATATTAATAACGAGAAAAGAAATTTTTAATTATTTTAATATTGAATTTATATCATGGAATGAATTTGAAGATGCAACATATGAATTATATAATAAAGTTAAAAATATAAATTTTGATAATATATATGGAATACCAAGAGGTGGAATAATACTTGCAACTATTTTATCAAACAAACTAGAAAAACCATTAATATTAAATAAAAAAGATATTACACAAAACACTTTAATATGTGAGGATATTGTTGATAGTGGAAACACAATAATAAATAATAATTTTGATAAAAATTTTGTTATATCAATACATTATAAAAAAAATAATCTTTTTAAACCAAATTTTTATATATATGAAAAAAGAAAAAGATTTATATTATATCCATGGGAACCAAATAATAAAAATCCTAAATTAGATGGTACTAGAATATGAATGTAATAAGGATTAAAAAACTGAAAGGGACGGTACTAAAATATGACACAGAAAAAAGATATGATAAAACTGGATGGAAAAGTTTATAAGAAACAAGCATTTATTATTGAAGACAATCATCCTGTAATTGGTAGATTACTTAATGTTGAAGGGATGAAATTTAAAATATTAGATGATGATATAAGAGGACCACATAAGAGTGGAACTTATTTAGCTAAATTAACAGAAGAAGATGAACAACGAATGGAAGAGTATGATAATGCTCTTGATGAGTTAAGTGAAAAGTTAATTCAAAAAATAGATATTAAAACATTAATAAAAGAGAATATGAAAAATAAATCTATGCAAGAAATTGAAACTGGTTTATTTATATTAAAAGCAAAAGATGCAGGAGAAAAAGTTGAAGTAGAACATCATAAAGGATGTTATCATTTTAAGATGCATTATAGAAATCAAACATTTGAGTTTATGACTGGTTCAGATATATTGCAGGAGATAATTTAATATGAAAAAAATCTATTTGTGTGGTCCCATTTTGAGTAGGACAGGAGAAGAAGCTAATACTTGGAGACAGAAAGCAATAAATGAATTACCAAACTTTGAAATGTTAGACCCAATGAGAAGACAGTTTTCGGATAGTGATATGCTTGGCGTTAATGAAATAGTTCAAATGGATAAAGAAGATGTCAAAGCAGCAGATATAATATTAGTTAATTATAATTGTGCTAGACAAGAAACTACATTAATTGGAACAGCAATGGAAATGCATTTAGCTTATCAACTTGGTAAATATATTGTAGCTTTTAGTGATTTACCAGTTGAGAAAAGAAGTCCCTGGGCAACTTATCATTGCACAAGAATTTGTAATAATTTAGATGAAGCTATTACATATATTAATAAACATTTTTAAGGAATAAAATGAATAAAACACATAAGCTAATATTACATATTTCAATGTCAATAGTAATGATATTAATTTTAGCATTGACGATAATTAATATACTTGGTTTAATATCGAATAGAACTGAAACATATTTAATACAAGATATTCATAATTGGTGTTGTAGAAATATTAATGAAACAATTTCGCCAACAGGAGACAATTGCTCTAATGTTATAGATAATATTTATGGAGGAGAATGTTAATGAACGTATTAGCAGTGGACCAAAGTTTAACAGAAACAGGATATTGGGTATCAAATGAAATAAATGGTGTTATCAAAAGTAAACTGAAAGGGCAAATAGAAAGGATAGCAAATATAAGAGATATTATTAGGAGAATAGTTAAAGTATCATTTATTGATACTATTGTGATGGAGGGATATAGTTTCGGTAGCACTGGTCAATTTACATTCACCGCAGGAGAATTGGGAGGAGCAATTAAATTATATTGTTTTGATAATAGTATAAATTTAATTGTGGTTCCTCCATCACTACTTAAGAAATTTATTTGTAGTAAAGGACAAGCAAAAAAGGAACAAATGCTTTTACAAATTTATAAAAAGTATGGAAAAGAGTTTGACAATAATAATATTGCAGATGCTTTTTCACTTCATAAGTTTTATAAAGAATATGTTAAATGGATAGAACAAGAAAAAAAAGAAGATGGGTTTACAAAAGTAGATATAGAATGTTTTAAAAAACTTGATAGTCTTTTACAAGACAAAGAGTAAGGTGTAGTCACGGCGACGTCTACAGGGTTTAAAGTATCAACCTCTTTTTCCCGGCAGCCTTATCCTTTCTTTTAATGGAGGAAATAAAATGAGAGAGTTATATAAATGTCGAAGATGTAAAAAGTTTTATCCAGAGGATAAAATGAATTATATTAATGGAGTAAGAGAAGAAGATTATAAAAGAATAGGTTGTTTTAAAACAATACTATTACTATTTTTTTATGATATCAGTTATAGGTATCGTCGTTGTGATAAATGTGTGAAAGAAATTAATGAGGGAAAATGGAAAAAATAGTATGGAAAGTAAAAGTAATGTCTCACAACTTTATGACAGATATGTTTAGTAATTGGAAGAACATAATTGGTGGAAGACTTAAAGCATATGAAAAGATGATTGATACTACTTTAGAAAGTGTATCAGAAGATTTTTATAAAGAATTTCCTAATGCAAAAGATATTAGAATTGAATTTACAGAGTTTACAGGAGGAGCTGTTGCTGTAACCATACACGGTGTTATAAATGTTGAATGAAAGTATAATTATGTTAGTTGAACAAGGGGTAGAAGAACTTTCACTTGCACAAATTACTTTTGGAATGAAAATAATGATAATATTTGGTTTTGTATTTTTATTTCAAACATTAGGTAAAACAGGAGGAAGTCTTTTGAACCTATTAGTTTATGTTTATGCCTTTTTTAAATGGTTAATATTTAAGATAAGAGGGAAAGAAATATGATATGTCCAAAATGTAAAATACTTATGTCAGAAATTTTATCTGAAGATAAGATTAAATTTATTTGTGATAATTGTGGGTACGAACAATGAAAGAAGTAACAGACTTTATAAAAAAACTTTATGAAAAGAGTAGAGGAATTGATAATGACTTATTAGATGTTGATGTTCAAAAATATGAAATAGAGTTACGTGAAATTGTTTATAAATTTGATGTTCTTCAAAGTGATATTAAAGAATTGACAAAAGAAAATAACCGTTTAAAAAATGGTAGTAATTTAAATCAATCCTTAAATAAAGGTATTGAAGTTCAAACCTCAACTAAAAATATTAAGATGCAAGAAATGATGAGTAAAAATAGATTAAATGAAATTGATAGAAAAGAGGAAATGAATCTAAAAAAACAACAAATGATTATAGATGGTAAAATTAAAGAAGAAACAATTAAATCTAATATTGTTGTAGAGAAACAAAAGCAGTTTGGAGTATCACAAACCAAGGTTGAAGATTCAAGACATTTACATATTATGAAGGAACTTGAATTTATGGCCAAGAATAAAATAACAACATTTAATAGAAGTTCTTATCCTTTCTTACCTCGATATCAAAATCTACATAAAAACAAAGGTAAGAAACCAGAACAATTTAAAGATATAAAACCTTTGAAACAACCGTTAAGGGAATTAAAGAGACAAGAAAAAAATGAGAAAAAAAGCATTAAAATTTAGACATTGTAAAGGATGCAAATGGGAACACAACTATGATGAATGTCCTAATGATTATAAATCTAAATGCTTAAACATAGTGATGGAACTCTTCAATGTGGTATTGTAGGTGGAATGATATCTAAATAAAGGAGAAATTAAAATGAAAGAATGGAAATGGAAACTTATGTCGATACTAGTAACAGTATGTATTCAAATGCCAATATGGTTTTTTATATTGTATAGTATATTAAAGAAAACAAATCAAGATAGATTAGTATGGTTTTTATTCTGGGCATATTTGCCAATATCAATACTTAGTCATTTATTAGTAAAAATAATTGAGAAGGTTTAAAATGGGAAACTGGTATGGAATAAATATAGTTACGGCAGTAATAACATTATTATTAATTGGTTGTACAGGATGCGTAATAGAAGAGAAAGATGATTATATGATAACAGATTTATTAAATGAGGGGTTTGTTCCTCAAATTATATTAGATGCAGAATGTGAACCATGGGCTTTATTTCCTATAGGCAATTCCATTAGTACATATGAGTTAGATGGTGTTCTTGCATGGAAGTGTGAAGTAGGTAATATAACTTGTTATTATATAGAACCTAATGGATATTTAGGTCCAAGTTTGAATTGTGAGGAATAAATATGAAATCATTCCTTGATTGATATAAACACTACAGATGTGGTGGAGGTTGAAGAATGAATATAACTGTAAAAGATTATGATATGGAAAAAACTATTGATGAAGAACATATAGATAGAATTAAGGATAGTTGTAATTACACAAAAGAATATACTGGCTCTATCACATTTAAAATAGATAATAAACCATTTTGTTGCAGTGCCAATTTTGTTGATTTTTCAACAGAAGATAATGGAAGTAAATCAGCATCTGTCAGTTTAGAAAATATGAAATTCAAACAGTTTAATTCTAAAGAGTTAGAAGAAATTGAAACAGTTTTAACAGATTATATTGAAGAGGAATATAAAGAAAATGGCAAAGACTGGGAGTAATGTCAGATATATGTGATACCTGTTGGAAAACAGAACATGGTATAAATGTAGTAGGAAAATAAAAAGGTTTATAACTATAATCATAACATTTAAATATAAGTAATACTTTAATAATAATGGTGAGTACAAATGTTACAAACAGAAGTATATAAATGCGAATCATTGGCTGAGATTAACGCAGCTGCAGATAAATTAGATAAGGCAATAGAAGTTTGTCCACTTAAATTTGATGTAGGTGGAGTAGAGCATGAAACACATAATTGGAAAGGAATATATAATTTAAATAAAAATGTTTATACAAAAACAGTAAGTAGAAATTTATATCAAGTAATTACTCACAAAGAATTTCTTAATACATTTGCAACAGCATTAGATAATTTAAATATTAAATATAGTGCTAACATACAAAGTATGGGCAACACAGTTGTAACAGATATTGAATTTTCAGAAAAGAAAATTGAACTTAAAGAACTGAATGAAGAGTTTGTAAGTGGGATAAGATTAATAAATAGTTATGATAGGAATTATCCAATTACTATTATGCCGCGTCTTGTCCGTTTAGCTTGTTTAAATGGAATGGTATTAAGCAGAGATGAAACCAAGTTTAATGTTAAACATAGTTCACAACTTGCAAGGGAGATAGAAAAACTCATATCAGTTAAGATAACTCAAATTTTAAATAAGTATCAGGATATGCAAGTAATGATTGAAACTTGTATTGCAGATAGTATTGAATGGAAGTTGGCAAGTAAGATAATGGAGAAGTTAATAGTTCAACCTAAACACTTAGAAAAGATATTAGGGAATCTTGAGATTGAAAGAATATCTACTCCAAATTTAAAGGATAAAAAGAATCCGACAATAACATTTTTAAGTAAGAGTTTGACAGATGAAGATAAATTAACTAGATGGCAACTATATAATGCTATTACTAAATACACAACGCATGGAGAACAACTTGCAACGTATATAGAAATGCATCTTCAAAGTAAAGCTGAGAAATTACTTTTAACACCACTAATAAAATTAAAGATGTAATATGATTAAACAACCTGATAACTTAGAAGAGGAAAAAGAAATACCTATTAGTGAATTACTTATCAATTGGAATAACATTAAAGTAGAGAAACAAAAGATTGAAGTA
>Ga0307928_10002039_pt1 | contig 15446 bp, 15 predicted proteins | sample AceLakmetagen232_FD_201815 | JGI IMG/M metagenome (GOLD analysis project Ga0307928, IMG submission 201815) | Saline water microbial communities from Ace Lake, Antarctica - #232 | ecosystem: Environmental > Aquatic > Non-marine Saline and Alkaline > Saline | place: Antarctica: Ace Lake... | reverse complement strand
AGGCTAAAGGAATTAATTTAGATGCTGCTTTAGTTCCTATGAAAAAATATAAGCTTGTTAAAATATTTGTGTTAGCTGCTTTTGATAGGTCTAAAGATATAGAATTAGTTGGAAATATTTTAGATAATAAAAGGAATTGTTATTCAATGGGGGCTCTTGCACAAATGTTCCAATGTTCTATATGTAAGGGTTTATTAGGTCCATCTATAGAAAGAACTTGTACTTGTTTTGGAACTGATTATCAAGATTTATCTACTTTAGGAAGTGTTTCAAATGGAAAACTTCATTATCACATAGCCAGAGATTTTAATTTTATAGAAATTTCGAACGTGAGTTCGCCTGCTGACGTAGGTGCAAGAAGTAATAATATTATGTAGTAACTTGTGTGCAGACTAGGCTCATTACCGAAAAGTGATTTTCCTGAATCACCTGTCTGCATTTTAATTTTTCAGGAATTTTATTACAGGAGATAGATAATGTCTAAAGAAATAAGTTTAATTAATTCAGATTTAAAAGCAATTGTTAGTAATAAAGATTTTGAAAGGGTTAATAAATATAAATGGCTTCTTACTGATAAAAAATATGTACGTAGAAATAATAGTAAACTATCTTTACACAGATTTATATTAAATGCTCCTAAAAATAAAAAAGTAGATCATAAATTTCATAACACTTTAGATAACCGTAGATCTAAATTAAGACTATGTACCCATGCTCAAAATATGGCAAACATGAAACCTCATAAAGGAGGTACTTCTAAATATAAAGGAGTGATAAGAATTTCAAATGGAAGTTGGATAGCACATTTAACAGTAGACTATGTACCAATGTATCTTGGAATTTTTAAAAAAGAAAAACATGCAGCGTTATCTTATGATAAAGCAGCTTTATATTTTAGAGGAAAATTTGCCAAGGTTAACTTTAAGAAAAGTACTCCTAAAGATCATATTAGAACTTGTTATGTAGATTATGATCCTCCAAGAGCTAAAGGAGAACCATGTACTACTTACAAAAAGAAAAAACATCCTTATGATTGTTGGAGAAAGAAAAGAGAAAAAAGAGATACAGGAGTTACATTAAAGAAAATAGATGGAAAAGTAGTTACTCATATTAAAATACATGGTAAATATGGAAATGGTAAATATGCAATAGCAGATAAAGAAGATTTTGAAAGAATAAAAAAACATAAATGGTATGGTAAAACACCAGGGTATTATAGAAGAAAAAAATTTAGATTTGTATATCTACACCGTTTTGTAATGAGAGCTAAAAAAGGTCAATTTGTTGATCACAAATATCATGATCATTTGGATGCAAGAAAGAAAAATTTACGTATAGCTACATCTTCTCAAAATCAGGCTAACAAAATATTTAATCAAGGAACATCTAAATATAAAGGAGTAAGAAAAACTCCAAGTAACAAATGGAGAGCGTCTATTGAAGTAAAAGGTAGATTTCATGATCTTGGAACTTTTAAAAAAGAAAGAAGTGCAGCTTTAGAATATGACAAATATGCAGTATACCTTTTTGGAGAATTTGCTTATATTAATTTTCCAAATATTAAACATTCAAAAACTAAATTAATTTAGCCTGCTGATGTAGGTGCAAGAAGTAATAATATTATGTAAATAATTATGCAGACTAGGCTCATTACCGAAAAGTGATTTTCCTGAATCACCTGTCTGCATTTTAATTTTTCAGGAATTTTATTACAGGAGAAATAATAAAATGGATTACATAAAAATTCCTGCTAACATAGCAAAGGTTTTGAATTTAGTTGCTTTTAAAGATAAGGACATTGATATTATTGTTGATCAGCTTTCCAACTCAATGGAATTACTTGACCAAAAGGAATTTATTTCTTTTCTTAGTAAGAATACTAAGTTAAAAGGTCTAATACTAAAGAAGATTTTTAATGAATACTGGAAACTTTCAGCAAGAGATAGAGGTAACCCTACATTTGATTTTTATGAATGGGTCAACAAAATTATTAAAAAATAATTTAACAGGAGATAATCAAAATGGATTACATAAAAATTCCAGCTAATATATGAGATAGTAATTAATGAGAATTATACCAAGAATTTTAAGGAGTAATAGAAATACGCTTCAAAACACATGAAATTCGCCATATTTCACTACTTTTGAAGCGTATTTCGAATTGTTAGATCAACCTTATATTTTGTCCCCTCCTTTAGTTTAGTAGTAATAAAATAAATTTCTTGAAAGGAGGTTAATTGTAATTAAACTTTTAACTGGAGGTTAGTCATGAATATTAATAGAGGACCAATTACTGTAACAAGTTCTTCGGGTTCTCCTTTACTAAAAGTACCTTGTTTAGAATGTGGGTCTGAAATTCTTGCTTCAAAAAATGATAAATTTTGTACAGTTTGTGGATCTGGAATTGAAGTCAAAAAAACTGGAATTAAAATTGAAGCAAGTGTTAAAGATTTAAGACCTTCTTTATTATGTGCTACTTGTGAAAAAAAGATTTATGTAAGTGATAAAGAAGATCCAGTACACATAGCTACAACAATGTATTGTCCTGCTTGTGGTTCTGCTGAAATAGATATAGTTGAGGAAGAAGTAATAGAACCAGAAGAGGTAATTGAGGAGGAAGTAATAGAACCAGAAGAAGTTGAAGAAGAAGTAGAAGAAGAGGAAGAGGAAGAAGTTCAGGATAAATTAGGGGATATTGAAGTAGATGAACTTGAAGCCGCTTTATTAGCAAAACCTGAAGATCATTGGATGATATTTAGTAATGGGGAACCGCTTTTAAGGTTTCTTAAATCAAATCAACCCGAAGAAAGTCATGCTATTTTCTCTACATCCAAGTTTTTTGATTTTTTCCAACAAAGAGCTAAGGAAACCTCCTTATTTGGAGCCTCCAGAGAATTTAATGCTGAGTTAATCATACCTGATAAAGTTATGACTACTTCTGATGTTGAAGAGGTTGTTTATGATAGATTACAATCTACTGTTCTTCCTAAATTTTTGGATTGTACCAGTTTAGCTATTGAAGGAATGGTCCGTAATATCTATCCCGATCTTAGTTTGGAACTTAAAGCTTCTTTTTATGATGAACTTAGAGCGAGAGGTATTGCTGAACCTAATGAAGTTGTGGAAGCTGTTTTTGATGCAGCGGGTTCAAAAGTATTTGCAGCTATTGTTGCAAAGGCAATGGAACTTTATAATAAGCCTGATGAAATTAGGTCTGAATTAAAGTCTACTATCCTTTCAACTGAAAAAGCTACAAATGTAACCGTTAACGAAGAAAAATTATCTGAGGATGATGTAGAAAGTATTGAAGTAAAAGCTAAATTAAGAGAGGGTAATATTCCTCTTAAAGAAAGTGTTGTATCTAATGTTGTTTCTAATAGATTTGCTAAAGCTTCAGTAAATGATTTAAGGGATAGAATTAGTCTTGGTAGAAGAAAAGCTGCTTAATAATTTTTTAATAAAGGAGATTAAATTATGTTAGATCTGACTCGTTGCCGATTTTTTGAAGACAAGGAAATTGCAGTAGCCACCGGAGAAACCATTACTGATGAAGGAATTCCTCTGATGTCTACATTGGAAGGTGGAGAAGAAGTAGTAGAACCTGTTGATGGAGCCGTTACCGATATTTTTGCAGGTTTTAGTTATGGAGAACCTTATACTCCTACTACTTTAGCTTATGTTTATACAGCAAGTGTTCCTGCTGCCGGTACCTATACTATCCAACTTCCTAAAACTAATATAGTAGCCGCACAAATTCATGTTTATGACAATACCGCTGCTGTTGCTTTAACAGAAGGTGTAGTTGCTGATGGAGTATACTCCTGTGTTGATGCAACTGGATTACTTACCTTTGATGTTGCACAAGCTGGTAATAGTATGACTGTTACTTTTAGATATGCTCCTACAACTCAAGAAGTTATGATGGAAAATAATATGCCTATCTATAGTCCAAGTGGTTCAAGTGAATTAGGACAGATTGGTGTTATTCTTCATGGAGAAGTTTATACTGATGTATTTAATTCAGCTATAGCTTGGGATGATGGTCCAGCTAATGTAAGAACAGGAGTTGGTCGAGTAACTAATACTAATGAAGGTGCAGTAGGAGCAATTATTCCTAATTGTACTATTATTCATGTTCCTTCGACAGACTTCCCGTTTGTAGGACTAAGATTCTAAAAATACTTTTTACAAATTTTAACAGGAGGTTAATTATGAACAATCCTTATCGGTCAATTATAGCTAAAACTGGAGAACCTGTGACTTCGGCTTATAAATTACCTGGTCAAAGTTCTTCAATGTTTAATGATAAAGGAGAATTTAATGCATCTAACGTTAGTGATTTGTTAGGTCAAATCGGACGTTTGATTGATGCACAGAGTAAAGGAGAGATTGTTAAAAGTAATGTAGTAGACCCTCAAGTTTTAAGTGAGAGGCGTGATATACTTCTGGAAGCTTTTAATGATAAAAGTGGTAAATCTATGCAGTTGTTAGGTGAAGCATTAGCGGTTGAAATTCTTGATACAACCAGCCGTGAAGGTTTTTCCAGAAGATTTCTTCAGTATAAAGAAATTGGCATGGGTGAAGTAAATATGATTAGGTTACGTCAGCATGATGTAACTGCATGGATGGCTGTATCTGCTACAGAAGTCCAACCTATTATTGTTAGAGGACGTAAGCTTATTCCGCCAGAGTTTAATGTAGAAGCTTATATTCTTATTGATCTTAAAGAACTTTCCGCTACTCCTGGTGATCTTTTAGAAGAGAAGTATGAGGAAGGTTTGGAAGCTACTATGGTATCAGAGGATCGAAGATGGAAGACTCTTGCTGATAATGCTTGTACCGTTAGGAATACTATTCAGTGGTTTACATCTTTTACTCCTCAGATTTTTTCTCGTATTAGAAGTCAGGTATCCCGTTGGGGAATTCCTGTACCTACTTGTCTTATTGCTTATGACATTTGGGATGACATTATAGGTAATGCAGACTTTTCAAGTCTATTTGACCCTGTTACAAAATATGAATTAATTCAGGAAGGTACTTTAGGTACTATTCTTGGAGTTACTGTTGTAACAGACGCCTTTCGTCAGGAAAATCTTAGAGTTCTTGATTTAGGCGAAGTATTCTTAGTTGGTGCTCCAATTAATCATGGAGTAATTCAGGTTAGAGGTTCTATGTTGGTGGAACCGATTAATAAGTTTGCAGATGGAAAAAGCCAAAAGGGATGGTTTATGAATGAAATCATGTCTATGGTTATTGGTAATTCCGCATCGGTTGCTAAAGGACAAAGAATCTAAATCAAATTTAAAATTACTATTGGAGGATAAATATTATGTCTCAAAATAAAAGAATTCGTGAGTCCGGAGAAACTTTGTTAAAAGCTTATGTAGCTCTTAAAGCAGGGGATGTTCGGAAAGGTGCAAAACTTTTTGCTTCTCTTAGAAAAGAGGAATCTGTCGATACCATTATGGACGGAATTGCTAAAGCTATGATGAGATTGAAAGCAGAAGAGTTGGAAGAAGATATTGTAGAAGAAGCTATTGGAGATGATCTTGAAGAAGATATTCTGGATGATCTTGAAGAAGACGAACCAGATGATGAAGTAGATGAATTGGAAATTGAAGAGGATGAAACTATTGAAGTTCCTGCAAGTGTAGCCAAATATTTAAAGTTAAAGTAAACTAATGACTACAATCGGAATTAATACTAGCATTTCCTTATCAACAGAAGATGTTAGAACTCAACTTGAATCCTTTTACAAATCACTCAGCGTAAGTTCTTCGACAATTAAAACGCTGACATTAGCAAGTGGAGGATCAGGATCTCTTTCTTTAACACAAAGTAGTTTTCTTATTATAATAGGTGTTAAGGATTCTTTAACCATATCTTTGGCTAATATAATTGGGGACACTATTGAGATTGAAGATGCAGGTTTTTTAATGCTTAACGCTTCTAATCTTAGTAGTGTTACCATTACTAATGGGTATACAGAGGAACAGCAGATTAGTCTGTTTTTTTAAAATGATAGAACAAACTTTAGCTTACTTAGGTAAATTTTTATCCACAAAATCTGAATTACCAACTAAACAAATAGCTTTTGTGGATAGAGAAATGATTTTTAATTATTTATCTAATAATAACTTGCCCGTAGATCTTCCTGCAATTTCTTATAATACAACGCAGATTGCAGATCCTATGCAATTTAGACCTATGCAAGTTAGAGGTAATACGGATATTTCTTTTACTTCTGCTAAAGAGATTACACTTATTCCTGTAAAATTATCTATAGGAGTTGCTTTACTTTCCTCTTCATTAGTAGATTATTTTGGTCTTATTACTACTTATTATTCTTTAGTTAAAGATGGAGCTTTTAATGTAGAAGTTATAAATGATGAGATGCAGGGTAAGTTTACTTGTGTGTCAGATAATTATGATGCTCTTTCTACACCTCCTGGAGGAAAAGAGGGAAAAGATTTCGATAGAGGTCGCTATTATGTTTTGGAAGGTAGTTTTGAAGTTAATTCCTATGTTGCCTTCTATGATGATAAACCTTTGATAAGAACAGTAACAAATACTGTGAATTGGGGGAATATCTTGGTTTTTGATTCAGTAGACATTAGTTAAAAAAGGAGAAAATGATGTCTAAATATCTTTTTAAAAATACTCAGAGGTTTCAAATTCCTGTTGAGTTAACGACTAATCCTTCTCTTAGTGAGATAGTTGTTATTCCTCCTAAAGCTATGAAAAGAGTTAAATGTACGGAGGAGCAAGCATCTTTTGTAACAGCTAAGTATAAGAAGGAAATAGTTGTTGCCCCAATGGTTACATAAATTTTTTTGTAATTAAAAGTGATCCTAATATTTAGTCACTTAAAATATTAATAAAATCGGAGGTTATATCTTATGGCGTCCCCGCAAGTCCGAACGGTTGAATATGACTTGTCTCAAGTATTACCTGCCTTCGAAGGAATGTCTGGTCTAATTATTGGTAATTTTGATAAAGGTCCTTTGGAAACAAGAATGTTTCTTAGTAGGCAAACCCAATGTGATCAAGTTTTGGGTAAACCAGGACCAAATTCAGATCAAGCATATTTCATACTACATTCCTACTTAACTAAGTCTCAAAGATGTTGGGTAGTACGTGTAGCTGATGATGCCTTATTTGGTGGTGTAATATTAGGGTCAGGTTTTAATACTACTATAGGAACTGGTGATGGTGCTACTTTAGTATTTACTGGTACTACTTCCTTTAGTAGATGTATTCCAGGTCTTCTTGAGATCTGGATGGATGGTGTAAAAATAGGTTACGATGTATCTACTACAGGTGCTATCGCAGGTACTAACTTAACTGGAACAGTAACTTATGAAACTGGTGCTGTTTCTCTAACCTTTGCAGCAGGGTATGCACCTTTAACTAATTCTACCATCTATGCAAGATGGGGTTTTCCTGTTTTAGACTTTGATGCAATAGATGTAGATGCTGCTGTATATATAGATCCTACGGATTATGATTGGGTAACAAGGGATATTGAACTTACTATTGCAGATCCAGATACTACAGGTTTGTATACAGATGCCCTTCCACCTTTTCCAATTTATCCTCCAGCTGTAGCTCCAACAGGTGTTGCTGATGCTACGGTTGTTTTTTATGATGGAACAACTGCTATTTTTTATGCAGATGAGAATGGTACTCTTGTAGATACAGGTGCTTATTTAGATAGTGGAACTGTTAACTATACTACAGGAGCAGTTAGTTTTACTTTAGATGCACTTTATACTCCCACTTCAGATATAACAGTTATTTATCATTCCAACTTGGCTGACTGTGCAGTAGTTTATGCAGATTCAGAAGGTGATTGGTCTGATGATGTTGCTATTACTCTAAGTAATATAGATATTTTAGCTAATAGCTGGAGAATAAATCTTTGGGAAAGAGAAATAATTAATGGAGTTTCTACTATTGAAGCTCTTCATGAAAATGATTGGACTGTTAGTAGGGAAGAAAAAGTAGATGGGTTTAATCGTCAATTGTATTTGGAGGATAAAATTAATGATAACTCTTATTATATGAGAGTTTTTGATAATCCTACTACTGCATTACTTGACACAGTTGGACCAGTTGGTACTTATACACATGCTTCTGTTTCCGCTGCATCTACTGATCTTAAATACATGACAGGTGGTGATGATGGAGATGCAGTAACTCCTGCTTCTTATGTTGTTGCATTAAATCTTTTTGATAATAAAGAGGATATCAATATTGATATCATAACGGATACTTTAGGAGTTGCAGCCTACCAAGTTGCTATTGCCAATATTAGTGATAGGACAAGAGGTGGACGTGGAGATTGTTATGGTATTCTCTATACTCCTTTAGCTCTTGAAGCAAGTACTAATTATGTAGCTCAACTTTTGGAATATGTTAAGTACTCCTTAAACCTAAATACAAGTTTCTGTGGACTCTATTGTGGTCATGTTAAGATTACTGATACCTACAATGGTAGAGAAATTTGGATACCTCCTTCGGGATTTGTTTCTGCAGCTTTTAGTTATACAGCAGATATGTTTGATCCTTGGTGGGCTGCTGCTGGTTGGAGGCGTGGTGTACTTCCTGTTTTAGATTTATATAGGAAGTTTACTTTAGGTGAACGTGATGTATTGTATGATGCAAATATAAACTGTATGAAATTTAAACCTGGAAAGGGAATTGCTATTTGGGGACAACGTACTTTATATGGAATTAATTCTGCCCTTAGATCTGCAAATGTAAGGTGGCTTTTAATAGTTATTGAAGATGCTGCTGAAACTTTTCTGGAAGATTATGTTTTTGAGTTCAATGACGCAAAGACAAGAGCGTTGATTAGATCTGCAATGATGTCTTATTTAGAAACCATTAGGTTACGTAGAGGTTTATATTCTTACGATGTTGTTTGTGATGATACGAACAATACAAGTAATGATATAGATAACCTCCGTATGAATGTAGACACTTATGTTCAACCTACCAAGGTTGCTGAGACAATTTACAACCGTGTTATTATTACAAGAACAGGAGTAGATTTTGGAGACGTAAGAATAGTTTAGTGTAACTTCTTTCCTTGAGGGACAGAGGGTCGCCCCCTTTGCTTTTACTGTTTTCTCTAAAAGCTTACCTCAAGTAAAGATTAATTTTAAGGAGAAAACAAGTGAAAACAGGAAGAAAGAAACTTTATTTTAGTGAAGTTAAAAATAGAGTAGAGAATCAAGGATTAAATTTAGTTAGTAAAACGTATATTAAAAGTAATAAATTATTAAAAGTTAGATGTAGTAAAGGACATACTTTTGAAAGATCCTTATTTCATATAGAACAAAGTAATAAATGTCCTATTTGTAAATTTCCATCTTTAGAAGAAATTAAAACTTTAATTGAATCTAAACATTGTAAATTATTAACTAATAAATCAGTTAAACATCAAGAACCTTTAAAAATTAAATGTAAATGTGGAAGAATTTTTTATAGATCTTTTTCTAACTATAAAAAAACTGGAGGGCTTTGTTCTAAATGTGCAGGAGGATACCCTTCTAAAAAAGAAATTATAGAAGCAGTTAAAAATAAAAATCTTAGAATTATTAAATCTGGTACTCCTTTAAAGGTACAATGTAAAGAATGTAAACATAAATTTGAAATTAATTATAGATGGTTATTGGAAGTTAAAGAACCTTGTATTAAGTGTAGAAATTCTGAAAAACCTTCTTATAAATTTATTATTTCTCACTACAAAAAACAAGGATTTAAGGTTTTAACTAAGAAGGAAAAATGTCAGCAATTTTTTCCTATTAAATTACGTTGTAAAAATGGACATATATTAAAAAGAAAACTTGATTTAAGCACTAAAAAAGTTGAATGTAAAAAATGTAGAAAAAATAGTAAGATAAAAATCCTTAAAGAAAAAGAATACAATGTAGTTAAATATACCAAAAACAAAATTACTTTTTTATGTCCTATTTGTAATAATAAATTTAAAAGAACTTTTAAAGGAGTACTTGCTTCTAAATATAATCTTTGTAAATCTTGTTCCTATAAAAAGGAACCACCTCCTACTAAACATAAATTTTCTTATGTTAAAAAAGAGGTTAAGAAGAGAGGGTGTAAATTACTTAGTAAGAAATATATTAATGCACCAACTCCTTTATTAATACAATGTAAATGTGGTAATATTTTTACTCGTTCTTTTATGTACTGGAAAAAAGGACATTATTACTGTATTTCTTGTGTTAAGAAAAATCCTTCTAAAGGAGAACGTTCTTTACAAAAGTTTGTTAGTAAATTCAACGTACCTTTTGAAACTAACAACCGTACTATTTTATCTAACAACTTTGAGTTAGATATTTATGTTCCTTCATGTAACTTAGCAATTGAGTACAACGGTTTGTATTGGCACTCAGATACTAAGTTAGATAAAAATTATCACTTAGATAAAACAACTGGTTGTTTAAAAAAAGGAATCCAGCTACTTCATATTTTTGAAGATGAGTGGTTAGATCCTGTTAAAAGAAAAATATGGAAGTCAATTATTCGTAACAAGTTAGGTAAGTCTGAAAGAATCTTTGGTAGGAAATGTGAAATAAAGGAAGTAAGTAGTAATCAATCAAATAAATTTTTGGAGAGAAATCATTTACAAGGTAAATGTAATTCTTCTGTTAGAGTAGGATTATTTTATAATGATAAGTTAGTTTCTTTAGCAACTTTTGGTAAACCAAGATTCAGTAAGAACTATGATTGGGAAATAATTAGAATTTCAACCAAAAGAAAGTATCTTGTAATAGGTGGAGTAAGTAAACTTTGGAAGTATTTTCTTAGAACTTATTTTCCTAAATCTTGTGTTTCTTATGCTGATAGAAGAACTGGTGAAGGAACAGTTTACAACCAACTTAACTTTTCTTTTTTAAGAGATTCCCAACCTAATTATTTTTATGTGGATGATACTTATTCTTTTAGACAAACAAGAAATAAATATCAAAAGCATAAGTTACATAAACTGCTTTCTAATTTTAATCCTAAGTTAAGTGAAAAAGAAAATATGAAGGTGAATGGGTATCATAGAGTTTATGATTCTGGTAACAAGGTTTATACATTTAGTAACTTTTAACTTTTTGGAGGTAAATAAAAATGGGTGTTACAATAGATGAAATTCGGCAATCAGGAGCAAGTGCTCGTTCCTTTTTGTGGGATATGACTATTAATAAACATGGATTAGACCCTGTAGCAAATTTAAGATGTACCACTGGTAATATTCCTTCTCCTGTTCCGCAGAAGATTGAATCAATTATTCGTGGTTATACTATACCTGAAGGTGGAGCAACGGAATGGAATCCTTTAACCTTTACTTGTATTGAAAATGTTGACTATGAAATTATGAAAGCTTTGTGGAAGTGGTCTAAGAGTACTTTTGATTGGACTACTGGAGTACTAACAGAGGAAGATGCTTCTCCTTCTGGTTCTGGTGGTGATATTACTATTATGATGGAAGGCTTACAAAGAACTCCTCAAATGACTTTTGAGTTAATAGGTTGTATGCTTTCTGGTGTAACTAATCCTGATCCTGGAGCAGATAAGGCCGCAGTTTTGGAACCTTCATTTGAAGTATCTTATGCCTACGCTAATCAAGTCTAAGGTAGTAAAAAATGGGCGTTACAATAGATGAAATTCGGCAATCAGGAGCAAGTGCTCGTTCCTTTTTATGGAATGTAACTGTTAATAAACATGGTTTAGACCCTGTTGTGAATTTAAGGTGTACTACTGCTAATCTTCCTTCTCCAGTTCCACAGAAAATTGAAACTAATATTGGGCCTTTTACTATACCAGAAGCTGGAGGAGTAGAGTGGAATCCTTTAACATTTACTTGTGTTGAAAATGTTAAATATGAAATTATTAATAATTTATGGTTATGGTCAGAAAGTTCTTTTAATCCTAAAACAGCAGTACAAACAGAGGAAGATGCTTCTCCAAAAGGAGCTGGTGCTGATATTATTATTATGATGGAAAATTTAGGAAGGACTCCTGAAGTAGTATTTGAGTTAGTTGGAGTTGTTCTTTCAGGAATAACTAATCCTGATCCTGGTGCTGATAAAGCAGCGGTTTTGGAACCTTCATTTGAAGTATCTTATGCTTATGCAAATAAAACTTAAGTAGGTTAATTATGAACATTGAGGCTATTAGAAAAAGTTTACCTTTTGCTCGAGCGTATAATTGGGAGATTAATATTCCAAGTTATAGTGAAGAATGGTTTCCTGCTCATACTTTAGGTGAGACTGCTTTTGGTTTTAAAAATGATGAAGTAGATTATGGAGTTAAAACTTTTCAATTTCCAAGTGGAGCAAGTAGTAAAAAACAGTTATCTGTTTCTATGTATGAAGTAGATAAATCAAGTGTAGAAACATGGCTTAAAGATTGGTCAGATGAACTTTGTGATGACAAAGCTGGTGTAGCTTTGTTAGGTCAAGGTGCCAGAGATGCAAATTTATATAGATATGATATTAAACAAAATCCTGCTCCTGGTTATCCTAAAGTTTTACAAGTTGTACCAGACGGAGAAGTATCTTATCAATATTCTTCTACTAAAAATGAGTTAGTATCTGTTGAGTTAACTTTGATAGTAGTTGGTTCTATGTAATCCCTTCTTTTCAATTCTTAGGAATCTGTTCCAGATTTCCTTCCTGTTATCAGAGGCTTCAGTCCATTACTGATACGGTTACTAATTTAACTCTATATTTTAAATGGAGGTTAACCGTGTATTCTAAAATTAAGGAGCTTCCCTCAAGTTATAAAGCATATCCAGAAGGGACTGAAATCTCAGTCCGACCTTTAAAACACGGAGAAGTAGTAAATTATTCCGAAAGACGGGATAAAATAATTGATGTCCTTGAATACTTTGATAAAAGAAAAGTAATAAAGGGTATTGATATTTGGGATATATCTGTCGGTGACTGGCAATTTTTAGAGTTAACTATAGTTGCTGCCAGTTATATTGCCCCAACTTTTTCTTTTATGGGTCCTGAATGTGAGGACTGTAAAAAGAAAATGGAAGAAGCAAAAGAAGAGGAAAAAGAAGTACTCTCCGTTCCTGGATTCCCTACTATTGACCGTAAAAAACTTCCTGAAAGATTTAAAGTAAGTTTTTTGCCTTCTGAATTAATTTTTAATTCTGTAGAAGATAAAGTAAAAATACCTGTTACTATAGACTTAGATAATGGGAATACAGTAGAGTTAGATTTTTTTCGTCTTAGACATTATAAAGAAATGCTGGAAAAGAAATTAGAAGGAAGAGATGAAGAAATTGCTATTGCAGCAGGAGTTAATTTAGAGAATGATGTTACTACTCAAGATGCTTGGGTAATGGAAAATGCTTATAAGTCAATGGATCATGGTTTAGCAGATAAAGTAACCTTAAAGTGTCCTTCCTGTAATAAGGAAATAGAAAAGGAGGTTGATTGGGAGATTCTCTCTCTCATCCCGTTTCACGGAGACGAAAAATCTGTTGGAAAGAGAATCCATTTTGGCGGAGCACTTAAATCAACCGATAATGATGTTACGGGAGATGGATTACAGACACCTTCTGGAACATTACGACATACTGGTAGCCCGGAAAATGAAGAAGTAAAATCAGGTATTAGACCTTTAACAGAAAAAGCTCCTCCTATAGGTAAGTAAATGGTTGAAACAAAAAATAATAAAACAGATACAAAAAATAAAACTGGGGATGCTACTCCAGATGCTAAAGCTATGTCTACTGCTATGAGTACTCTAACAAAGGCTTTAAAGGATTTACATCTATCTGTTAAAGGTTTAGATATAGAAAAAGATTTTACTGAACAATATAAACAGTTTACAAAAGAAGTAGAAAAAGTTACCCAAAAAGAAGTTACTAAAATTGCTAAAAGAGAAGTATCGCAGGAAACCAGAGAAAAACTTTCTCAGGCTTTAAAAAAAGCACATGCTGAAGGTAAATTTGATAAAGAAAAAAAGAATGTAAGTAAAACTGAACCTGTAAAAAAAGATGTAACAATACCTAAAAAAAGAGAAGTATCTGAAGAAACCAAACAGAAGCAATCTGAATCGATGAAAAAAGTTTGGGCTACTAAAAAAGAGGATAAAAAATATTCTGTACCAACTGAAACAAGATCTAAATTATCCAAGGATTTCTTTAAAGCCTGGGCGGAAGCTAATAGACCTCCTAAAAAAACTACAGCAGAAGAATCTAGAGAAGAAAAAAGATCTCAAACTTTAGAAGATAAGGTAGGAGATTTAAATGATACTTTTAAAACTCCAGGTTTCTTTGCTAAATTATTGGGTAGAGATACAGATACTAAAAAAGGAGGAATAGGAAGAAGTCAAGGTTTCTTAGAAAGAAGTCAAGGAGGAGTACAAGAAATAACTAAATCTGCTCTTAATATGTTAGGACCTTTTGGACAGATAGCAGATGAATTACTACATGTTTCTGATAGAGTTAGTGAAAAAGTATCTGAAAAAGGAGAGGCTTTAAGAGAAAGGAAGGAAGAGAAAAAAGAAATTACAAATGCTCTTAAAGATTTAATTAAACAAAGAGATGATATAGAAGTAAAGATAGAAAAAAGTGTTGACGATTCAGAAAAAGATGAATTATTAGAAGAAAAATTAGGGATACTTGAAGAAGCAAAAAGTAAAAGTGAAGAATTAGAAGAAATTAAAAAACAAGAAAAAGTAAAAAATGTATTTAGAAGAAAGAAAAAAGAACCTACTAAAATTCCTGTAGAAGCTTCAGAAGAACCTACCGGAGAAATTCCTCCAGATAAAGAATCTACTAAAACTCCAGATAAAATTAAAGGTTTAAAAACTAAAGCAGGAATAGCTTCTCAGACAGGAGTTCTTTCTATTATAGAAAGAAACCAAAACAGTATGCAGGAAGGTTTTAAAGCAATACTAAATGCTTTTGGTCCTTTAGGAATAGCTGCGGATGCTATTTTTCATTTTTCTGATAAAGTTAGTGAAAAATTAGGAGAAAGTGCAAGAAGTAAACTTGATACTAAAAAAGATATTCAATTACAAAAAAGAGAAAAAGCTAAAATAGATGAACAAATACAACTTACTAAAGAACAGTTAGAATTAGATATACGAAATAATAAAATTAAAGAGGGAAGTAAAGAACATTATGAACAATTAGAAAAACTGGAGGTAATGGCAGAACGTTCCAAAGAGTTACATGATATATTAGAAAAAAGAACTAAACAATCAGAGGAATTTCATGAAGCTGCCACTACTAAAGGAAGTATATATACACATGATGTAACAGCAGAGGAACAACTTAAAGAACTTACCAGAGAAGAAGGAAAAAATGGTGGTATTACTAAAGTACAAGCTGATCATTTAAATGATCAATTATTTGCTTCTGGTAATCATTTAGAAAGAATAGATATTAGGTTAAGAAAACTTAA
>Ga0307928_10002037_pt1 | contig 15457 bp, 32 predicted proteins | sample AceLakmetagen232_FD_201815 | JGI IMG/M metagenome (GOLD analysis project Ga0307928, IMG submission 201815) | Saline water microbial communities from Ace Lake, Antarctica - #232 | ecosystem: Environmental > Aquatic > Non-marine Saline and Alkaline > Saline | place: Antarctica: Ace Lake... | reverse complement strand
GATGGCACAGTAACACCGCTGACCGCTGATGTCAATACATTACTGTCGCTAATCTCTCTCATATAGCACTCCCGCCAGTATTCAGCCGATTTCTTCCAGTCGGTAGCCAGCGTCTTGTGCATGTCGTGCTTGATCTTCAGCGTGGCGTACTTGGTTTCTAGGATCGCCATGATCGAGTATAGCCGCTGATTCTCGCTGTGCTGTTGGGCGAGTCCGGCTTCGTAGCCTATTTCGTATTGGTGCATGTCGCGCTCGTTCATTTTGTCTCCTTTAGTGACGGCTCACTACATATCTCAGCGTGATCGCCATCAAACATGGGGCAGTCTTGGGCGTGGTACTTGCCGTTCCTGCTGATAATCCGCTCTACCTCAGCCCCGCAGGTACACGTTGCCGCTATCTGATTATCTTCGGACGATTCCCGTGAGTCCATCTCATCCCCCACAATTTCAGCTCCCACTACCCCTGCGTATCTCACACAAGCATCATGGGAGTCAATGGTGTAGAACACATGCTCGCCATCCTCTCGGATAATGCGACACTCCCAACGTGTGAGGTATCGTTTGATTGTTGCTGTGAGTTTCATATCTGCCCCCTTTTACGTGCCTCATCCGGTGTAAGCAAGCCCCGCCTGTCCTTCCCGTGGAGCAGGTACAGCCCGCCAAATAGTGCACTTACCCCCAGCAGGGATAATGCGATTGCGATTGCGTAGTTCATAATAGCCTCCTCTGTTCCTCAGTTTCCAACCAATACTCCGCAACAAAAACGGATTTCCCCCATCTGTTGAGTACCTTAACTCGATTTGTGGTAATGTCCAGCCCTTCTTTCCTCAGCTCGTCGATTCTGCTAGCCAGTCGCTCGCACCCATAAAGCCGCTCAGATTCGCGCTTGTTGATACTTCCATTACGGGTAAGGTGTCCACGGATTTCCTCGCGTTGTGATGTTTTCATGTGTCGCCCCTTTCTTGGTTACGCTTGCTTGCCCCTTTCATATATACCGCTGATATGACAGCCGAGATTGCCAGGGGTATCAGGAAAAAGCACGTTATGGACTGCAACGCTAGCATTTTGCGCCCCGTGCCATATCCCCTCGCACCTTGCGCACCTGCAAATAAAACGCCTCCATTTCGCCGGAATCAATCGCGTAAAGATCCGTGCAACCGAAACAATTGGAGCACATCAAGGCTGTAACGTCGCAATGTCCCTCGTTCACGTCTTCCACCTGCCTATGTCCGCAAGCGGGACACGTCCAAGTTGCTAGGTGTGTTGTGTTGTTGTTGTGATTTGTCATTTCGCCCCCTTTATACTGTGTGATTACGCTGTCTCTGCTTCGATCTGAGCCAGTAAGCCTTTAAGTGCATATCTGGCATTGTTTGTAAGCTGTCTTTGCCATGCCGTATTTCTGGGACTCCACCGAAAGCCATTGTGCTTTAGTAGCGACCTGATAACGCCTGAAGGTTTGCCATCGAATATCAACTGTAAGCGGTCTTGCTCTGCATTCTCTACGACCCTGATCCCGCTTTCTGTCTCTGCCTCTGTTGTTGTGGCTGTCTCACGCCGCTCAAGCTCCTGCACTCGCTGGCGGGTGCTCTTGATCCGTGCGTTTAGGTTTGTTAGCGAGTAAGACGCAAACCCTATACAACCCATGCAGTCAGGCTCGAAGATCTTTTTTGCTAATGTCTCGCCACCGCCAAATATGGCTATAAGCTTTTCGATCTTCTCGGGCGTCTCTACATATTTGGGCTTGCTCCTGATGATCTTGTTTGTAGCCTTCATGTCTGCTTGCTGTTTCTCCCGTTTAGCAAGCAAATCCCTAGCCATAGCCAACTCGCCGCCTGCATTTACTACGGTAAGCTTGTTGACGCGCTTCATGATGGACTTTCGCGCCCTTGCGGGTGTATCAATCAGCTCCTGCATTCTCTTATCTGTAGATGCATTTGCCCTTTCTGCACGTCTCACCGGAAAATTAGCAGGCCCTGTAATCATGGAAGATATGCAGCGACCGTGTGCGTGCAGGTAAGCAAGCAGGGCTTTCCTGTAGTTTTCCGTGAAACGCACAAGCTCTGCGGCTTTGTCAATTCCATCTACCGCGTTCTTTTCCAGCCATTCCGCGAACTGGTCAAGAGTAAGGAAGTAATCTTGCACCTGTTGGCTCGCTCTCTTTTCAGGCGAAAAGCTAGTGTTGGAATGTGCTCTGTAAGCTAGGTCTCTAATCTCTTTATTTTCGCGTGTCTGTTTCATGATCTATTTCCCCTCTTTATTTGGGCGTAAGCCCTTCTCTGCGTTGACTTCCAGGCAGGCTATCACTACTGCCTGTATTAGTAGTATGTATATCAGCTCCATTTATTTGTCCTTTACCTCTTATTCGTGGGATATTGTCAGTCCGTCAATCCACTTGCCGCATACACACTCACCTCCCATCAGCGCCGCGCATTCACATCGCTCCTGCTCTTCGCGCCACTCCGTAACCTCGTCATCTTCTCTACCGTTAAGATCATCGACGGGAAACATCCTACCGTCCACTAGCCACACGTAGGCATCCGATACCGTTCGGATTTCGCTAGCCAGAAAACCGCATGAAAATTGTCTTGATTTGTGTTCCCTCTTCATAGTCTCGCCTCCTGATGTAGTGTTGCTCATGCTGTCCTTGTGCCGTTATATTCCAGCCTCAAGAATGCCGCCTTGCTTCCGTAGATAGCTTTCAGCTTTGCGCTTGCAATGGTTTGATCCTGCTTGCCTGTGACTATCTTGCGTATCTGCTGATGGTCTGCATTGATAACGTTATACTCGTGAAGTGTCATTCTCTAAGCCTCCAGTGTTGAGTATATTTTGCCGTCGATTATAATGCTTACGCTGTCATATTTACCGGCCGCAATCGTGCATTCTTGCCACTCGCCCAAAACTCCTAAAGATAAGTTTTGATCTGTTTTGAATCTGTCTATAATGCCGTTTTTAATACATTCTATTTCTTTCATAGTCTCGCCTCCTGATGTAGTGTTAATGCTCATTTACAAATTGTTGCGGGATTACGCGCCCGCTCGCGTCTTGGATGTTACAGGCTCTTTTTATAATCGTTATAGAGATCGCGAACGTCTTCTTTAGTAGAGAGCAGGTTAAGCAAGCCGCTTGCGCCTACTACCTCGATACCCTTGACTGTTACAGTCTCATCACCATGTGATGCCGAGTAGAATATTTTGCCGTCCATCTTAGTCATTACGTCTTCATATGTCATCGTGTTACCCTCGTTTGTGTTGCGGTTTGTTAGCTGTGCCATACCCCATTAATAAGCACCTACCATGCCAAGTCCGCGCCAACACCGTGCCAAGACGCATAATATATGCAGAAAGGTGCAAATAGCGCGTAATAGACTGGAATAGCACCGGATGATGGGTAAAGGGGCAATGTGCAAACCGAGCAGTTTCGCAGTATTAATAATCAGATATGCGAATAGAGGGGAACGGATTGCAGGGGTGCGAAGGAAAAGCATTGACCGTGCAACACAGCCAGGCGATACTATGCAAAGGATGAACGTAGAGAATCCATGTATTGAAAGGATACGCCTATGAACACTACAGAGAGAGACTACTCTACCAATGGGGAGGCATACAATTACGGGAGTGTATGCACTATAGCAGAGCAGTGCCAAGCAGAGATTGCCAGGGGCGAAGCAATGATGGACGAGGAAAGGGAAAGACTGCAAGGGGAAGCAATGAATAACGCAATGGCACAGATAGCCGATAGAATGACGCTAAGCAGGTTGCAGGTGATAATGCCGAATAGATCTATACCATCACAAGGGGCAACACGAGATAGAGGCATACAGGGCATTGTAGGGCGTCGCGATAAGCCGGATAAAGTGAACGATTGCGACAAATAGCGGTAAATCAAAGGAATAACGATTATGGCACGCAAGAGCAAAGCAAAGATAGCGCAAGACAAGTTGCATGAGGTACAGGACGAAACGATGACAGCTATCAGGGACATACGGCACAGCCTTGAGGTGATTGCCGGGACGCGCACGCTAGATAAGCACAGGCGCAACGACTTGCTGGCTAATCTAATGGGAAGGGTGTTGCCAGATGGCTAGAAAGAGCAAGGCAAAGATAGCGCAAGACAAGCTGCACGACATGACTGCTCAACTGGCTGACTACTATTGCAAAGAGCTGGCACTGATCAAACCGAGTGGCAAGGCGACAGATATGCGGTATGTAGTCGATGCAGGGGTCAGGCTGATATCTTTCTTGCAGACGTGCGCCACAGTAGATCTCCCCATTACCGCGGCCCCTGGCAAGGCAGTTGATCAGTCCAAGCTACTCGACACATTCGGTGCGCTCCTCAAGAAGCAACGTGCCGACACTAGGGCAACGGCCCCACCTGACGCAATAGAGCACATTACACCCCTAACAAAGTGAACTATTGCGACACTATAACCATGTGTCTACTCGCATGCCAGTATTCCTTTGAAATACGTACATAATGAGTAGACATACGAATGATTATACGACACAGATATGCACGTTAATGATAGTACAAGTGCAGTAATGTATGCATGTTAATAGGCAGGGGCGGGGGGAGTGCCCGTAGCCCATCCCCACCGCTGGCGGGTTCTTGTAAGGTATCTAGTCCCCCCATCGTTATTTTTTTTCACCCCCGCTCACCGCCCCCTAACCCCGCTGAATCCTCCCCGCTATCCCATCCCGCCTGTTACTTTGCGTCCCCGATCCCGCTGGTTGCCGTCCCCCCGCGTATCCCACATCGCCACACAGGAGCCGTTACGCCACCCACAAGGCGTAGTTATCCCAAAGACGTGTATTGGTATAGGTTGGCAGAGATAGGGCGCTCACGGGGCTGTGAGAGGCTTGTGTGTGGCATACGCACTCAGAATCGAACTGAGACTGTCGGGTTTGGAATCCGAAGTTCTGCCATTAAACTATGCGTACATATCGTTACTGGTCGGTTGTCTTTTAGCGGTTTACTATGTCCTGTAGCGCAATTGGAGCGTACGTGTGTTCGACCATGACTAATCGGTGCTTGTGGTTGCTGATAGCTGATAATTCAGGCTCATGCCTACGGTGGTCGCTATTGTGGAAGTGCCCGTGTATGTTGAGGTCGTAACCTGAATCCGCTATTGGGACGTGCGTGAAGCATATTTTCTTGTCGAATCGCTTGATCCATAGCTGGCGGCACACCATATCCCAGCCGTGACCCATGTACCATGAGGCTGATTTGGAGTCGTGGTTGCCCTTTACGAGCCATTTGCGGCATGATACGTTGGTGTCTAGTCGCTTGTGCCACTCAGCGTCATTGCCTATGCATATGTCACCTAGATGGATTAAAACGTCTGTTTCCTTGATATCTCGCAGATTGTCTATCATGCGCTCATCGCAGTCTATGGGTCTATCACAGTATTCTCTGCACTTAGCATGACCGAAGTGCGTATCGGTTATTATCCAGTATTTCATGTTATTCTCCAAATGTTATCGGCTAGGGCGTAGAGCGTTATTAAAGCTAAGGAATACGCTCATTCTTCCTTCCACTCGTCGCCATCATCCACGTCCCTATTGGCGTTTTGTGCGGCGGCATTTTCCTGAGCCACGTCCCTGTCGATGAATGTGCGTGCTAATCCTTGGCGAGCGTACCAGTTGCCCTGCCCCCATGCGCAGTCTAATGTTGTCCTGTGATCGCCCCACGTTGCGAGGATCTGCACTGCATCGAAGTGCTCCATGAGTGATGAGCATGTGGCATCCATGATGGATTCTGCCTCGGTGGGTGTGATGGGGTCGGTCATTTTTTTTCTTCGGCTAGTTTCGGCATTTTCCTGACCCACTCTCCGGGGTATACCGTCCCTCCACAGCTAGGCTTAATCAGTGTATCTGTGCCTAGCCCGTCATATGTGATGGTTCCGGCGAGCTTATATTCCCGTCCTTTGCCCTTGGTGGGGTTGAGGAACGGCTCTCCACTCTCCCTGCATACAGCGTGTGCGGCTAGCCATTTGTCGTGTTGCTGGCGTTCCTCCATGTTCCCTGTAGATGTACTGTCATTCTTCACGCTAAACTCTGCCCCGCATACGCATTTGTCTGTTATCATAGTGTCCTCCTAGATGGACTCTCGTTGTTCGTCCGTTAATGCTTCTCTAGCGATACCATCGCACCCGCCGCACTTGTCCAAGAATGCCAATATAGCATGCTTGCGCTTATACTCCACACAGTCGCCGATGGCGTTTTTCAACTTGCAGTCTACCCGCCCTTCGTATATCCAAACACCCAGCGGGAGTCGCCTCACACACTTCTCGTCTATGCAACACATCCCCCTGAAATGATGCTTGCAGTCAAAACAGTATACCTCGCTCATAATAACCTCCTTAGTTGCTCATCTCACTCTCATCCGAAAGATAGATTGCTTACTCCATCTGGTTCGCCATGCACATATTTGCCAGTCTGCGAGTCGATCACGTGACATTCATCCCATCTGTCCTCGTCGGTATAGCGCATTTCTTCGACGAAGTGCCTCATAGAATCCGCAACCGCATCGGCTACGCTATCATAGCTTCCCTCAAAGTCCATCCACCCGCCCTCTGGATAGTAGTGGTTAAATCCGAATAGTAGGTATCGCTTCATCATACATCCTCCTTAGTTGCTCATCTCTCACCTGAGTAGTAGAGAGTATGCTAGTTGGAGTGGAATGTCAAGACATGGATTCGCCAAGGCTCATCCGAAAGAGGGAAATGGGGCCGGAGGCAGGAATCGAACCCGCGTCGGTAGTTTACAAAACTACTGCTAAACCACTCAGCTACACCGGCTATGGTAGCGCAGAGGAGAATCGAACTCCTAGCTTCGGGGTATGAACCCAATATGTTACCATTACACTACCGCGCAATCAAGCCACCACGATACCACGCCCCCAATATATGTCAACACCTAATTACCCGCTTGACATATTATCCGCTAGCCCCTATAGTTCGTGCTGGTGGGGGGAGCATATCCGTTGAACTGGCTAGGGCGCAATGCCCAACTCCTCCCACCTCCTCTGCCTATAAAAGTAGGCGCTACCCTCAATCTGATAATAATTCGCAGATAGTGTTGCAATCGACCTTGCCATCGGTTATTGTATTAGTAGTTCAACGGATAAAGATAGCCGAACCGAACTCGCGTAACCTATTGTGGTCATAGTAAAGCCTCGGCATCCCACGAAGGTGAAGTAATGGTGGTTAGTAAGCACCCTTCTAACCGTGATACTGGTTGTATCATTTGAGCCTGACGTAAATATCAGGACAAGCCTCCGTCAGACCAGCGTATAGGTCATGTCTTCATTAGGTAAGCCATTGGACTAAGACGGAGATCGACAGACATACGGTGAGCTTTATACCGCATATTTGGGGAGTGCTCCTCTACTTCTTGGGGTGCACTCTCTTGAAACCAGCTCACATTACCCGCACGATAAACAAAACAGTTTACATAGATGATAGCAGTTGACATAGGCGACCAACTAGGATACAGTGATTGAAACATTGGGAGGTGTTAAGTGAGTGATATTAATCAGAAACCGACATTAAAGGATGCAAATGATAATCACTGAAACAGAGATTGGGCAGACCTATGAGTGCATAGCGGAGCATTGGAATACCAAGGGTCGCAGATCAGCACAACTCAAGCGAGTTGACGAGGATGATTGCGAGTGGCGGTTTGCCGATGGTTCAGAGCTATCCTACGATTGGACTGTGAAACATATCGTTCGCGAGCTAACGACACTCAACGCTACTAAACTAGAGGGGGAATTATGAGCGTTGAGAGAGCCGAACTTGGGGTGGATGGTAATTGTGGATTCGCATTGTTGGGTGAAAATACACAGGAAGGCGAAGCAGAGTTTATTAAAATTGACTACGAAGCCAAGGACGGATTAGGTAGAGATGTAATGGGGTCGCAAGCAGAACGCATCGCGGCACAAGAAGCGCTTGAAAAGCTACAGATCAGATTGAACAAACCAGCGCTATCGTTCTACTTTGGCAACTCGCACCCTTACGGGAATTAACCCCACAACAAAGGAGCGCACATGACCCCCACCCTAACAACCTTCAACGGCAGCACGTATTGATTCGGACGAAGCGTAGCAAGTCCATCTCTTAATTGATTGACACTACTACACAACCCCTATACAGTAACTAATCAGATAGAGGTGTGGTAACATTAACGGAGGAGTGACATGATAACGTCCAACCCTAAATGGCTACAGGCGTGCGCTAGGATGAGGTTGTTTTACGGAGCGCGGATGAAGTGCGGCACATGCTCGTACATATTCGTGTTCGGTGGTGGCAAATCTACTCGTTGCCCCGAATGCGGCAATATGACGTGGGTGAACGGGAAGCCAACAGAATGATCCTCACACCTCTAGACCATTACGAAGCCCTAGCAAGCGACATTATGCGCAAGATCATGTCTGACAATCTCATGGGCGTAATCGTCAAGGACTGCGATGTAGGGGGCGATGCTGACGTGCTAGAGCGGTCAGTGCAGTTGAATTGGAGCAGTCAGGCACAAGAGCAGATATCGGCATGTATCGCGGAGTATCTGGAACTTAATGAGGAGGGGTGATGAATTTAGTATGCATATCAACCGATAATTTCGTGGACAGCCATCTCATCCGATTCATACGGCACGTCAAGCAACAATGCCCAGATTGCAAGCTATATCTGTATTATCTCGGCAATGGCATGGATAAGAAATTCCCTGGCTTGCGTGATAACTTTGAGCAGGTAATCACACGCCCACTGACTGGCAGACCGCAGTTCAACCGCATCCGTATGAGTGCCACATCCGACTTTAATCTGGATAATGCGACTTATTGCGACATTGACGCGGATTTCATAGGCAACATAGACGACATTCCCTCGCTCTGTGGCGACAATACGCTCGGATTCGTGGAATCCCCCGCCATCCACCAAGATTGGTCACGTATCTGCAAGGATAAAGGCTGGGATGAGAGCTGGGAAGCCAATAACGGGCTACTCTACATGACTGAGGACTGGGGCGAACGCTATGATGCGGCTGTTGAGGCGGTTGAGGCGTATGGATCTAGTCCACGCGTGACCGGAACGATGTCATTTAACTGGATGCTCCGTGAAAATGAGGGGTGGGCGAAATTACCCTACGAGTACGGCACAATATGGTGGGATTCTGAGATGTTCCTTGGCGCGAAGATCATACAATACTGCAACGATCATGGTCAGGCTAAGCGCGTGACTATGGAGGAGGAATGGCGTGCTAGTCGAGTGCCTATTGCTGATGTGGCGACAGTAAAGGACACACCATGATTGAAGTAATCTGCCCCACCCGTGGTCGCCCCAAGTATGCCGCTGAGATGGCCGCTAGCGTGTTTGCCACAGCTAGGGGGGAAGTGCAGGTTACGCTCGGTCTGGACTGCGATGACCCCCGCCTGCCAGAATACTGCGACATCCCGAAGATCATTGTGGACATAGGCGTGCCGTCAAGGGGTGCTACAGCCGCCATGAACCGCATGGCTAATAACTCCGAGGCTGACTACCTTCAGATTATGGGCGATGACTGTATCATGCTGACAGATGGATGGGATAGACTGATGGTTGACGCATTCCCTTCGGACATGATTGCCATTGTCTCTGGACTGACAAAGGAATCAACGATTAGTAGGAAAACATATCATGTGGCTGTTACAAAGAAATGGGTTGATATTGTCGGTTGGCTATTTGACATAGAACTGCAACATTATGGGGCTGATGACGCTATAGCTTATATTGCCAAGAAGCTGAATCGCATTGTGTGGGTAGATGATGTTGTGGTTGAGCACAGGCACTACCGCCGGAATCCCGAAGGCATACCCGTTGACGCAATATACCGATATAATGAAAGTAGGGCTGCTGAAGCCCACCGCATACTGAAAGCTAGGCGTGGCATTTACAACGAGAAGATCGAATTGCTGAGAGCCGAGATGGATGTAGCATGAAAACAGTATTCGTAGGCAACCTAGAGAATGAGTGGCTAATGCACGGTGCGCTTCACTATGCCTATGAAAACATACCTGATCTCGACCCCGTAAAATGCTACACTCCGCATGATGTAACCAAGTGGTCTGAGACACTAGGCGTATTCATTGAGGGGCTAGATGATGACTACCTGTTGCTGATGCTAGACGACTACTGGGTGCAGGAGTATGACTCTGATGTGATGGATATCGCTGAGATGGCACTTAATCTTAGCAACATACAGAAGATAGACGTATCGGGCGGTATGATGCAGTTCCAACATACGCCTGCTGATGAAGGATTCGTGCTTATAGATGATACCGCACAGTATCGCACATCTCTGCAAGCCGCTATCTGGCGCAAAGATTACTTAGTGAAGTTCTGCAAGAAAGGCTGGACTCCGTGGGATTTCGAGCTGAAGGGTAGCAAGATGGCTAAGAATGATGGCGCAACGGTTTTGGGCGTAGTCCGTCCTGCAATCAGATATATCAACGTGTTACGAAGGGGGGAATGGTATGGACAACCTGACTTTTGATAATCTGTGCGATGCGCTGAGGGCACGTGAGAACTTCGGATTTGCTCGCTATGGAGATGGTGAGTGGGCGGCAATCCTCCATGACCAAGGGTGTAATTGCGATGGACACCCATATTATGACGATATGGGGTTGGCATTGTCGATGACCCTGTTACGCGAACAAGTCAACTATATGGGTATGCAACCAAAAGCCACCAATGATCTAGGTGATCGCATAGCCTTCTGGAAAGAGTTTCACGGGTGCGAGATAGAGTGGTGCGATGCCGACATCATCCACGACGCATCTATAGCCGGACGACTCAACGAATTAGCCGGAGCACTTGAAGGGCGCAAGAAGATTCTCGTAGCCCCTAAGCACCTCAAGAAATGGGCGGCTTACAACAAGATGATATACGTGCCAACGCCTGACGGATACCCTGCATGGAAGGGCTGGACTACGATGTACTCTGATATGACAGAGCAACTTGACAAGGATACAGTGGTGCTATACTGTGCTTCTATGAGCAGTGAGGTAATGATCGACAAGGCATCGCGTGAGTACGGAGATTCTATAACGCAGATAGACGTTGGAAGCGCATTCGACCCACTGGTAGGGGTTTGTTCGCGAAGATATCATAGAAAGCTAATTGAGGAGCAAGGTAATGGACGACAGGATTGAGGAGCTAAAGATGCAGGTGGACGATCTGAAGGAGGCACTAGACGCGACATACGCATGCGTGGGGTGTACCGAGCGTTCATGCCGTGACTGCGAAGTCAAGCGGATTAGGTTGGAGGCACTGAGCGATGAGTAGCAAGTTTGTTGAGATCGAGCAATGTAGTTTCTGCCCGTGGCTTTGCGGGGATGTGGAGTTCACCTGCAACAATCCAGAAACGCTTGACCGCAAAATCAAGGACATATCGAAGATACCGGAATGGTGTCCACTAGACGAGCTGTGTGATGTAGAGGAGGAAGGCTGAAATGATCGCAGGAGTAATGGCAATAGAGCGATTCCCGTATTGGAAGCATACAGTCCAAGAGCTGATGAAGCACTGCGACAAGGTGTACGTGCGCTTCGATGGACACAATGGCGACCCCTTAATCCTCAACCAACTCAAGGCCGTGTGTGGCGACAAGTTTGGTAAGTGCCTGCTCACACAGGGCTGGTCGGTTCCAGAATGGCGCGAGGATTGCCTGCGTATGCTCGATAATGACAAACCCACAGTCGTACTCTGCCCCGATCAGGACGAGATATTCGCTGATGGATTCGCTGACGAGTTGAAGGCGTTTATAGTTTCCGAGAAGAAAGCGATGATGTTCACGTATGCGCCACTAGAGACATGCGATAAGCGCGTGGTCAATGAGGGCGTGCCATACCCCGTAGAGCCGCACATGAAGGCATTTAAGTGGGAGGAGGGGCTGTCTTATTATCCATATCACGGCAATGCGAAGATAAGCCGATACTTTAATAGCGATTGCCACTGGACAGCGCAGACCAAGATACGTCATCTATGCTGTTACACGCCAGCCATGGAAGCACGTAAGCGTTTCCGCAACGATGTGAAGGGCAAGAAGAAGGCTGTTAAGGCGGTCACGCTTCTGGGATTCGGGCCAAGTAGCAAGGGCGAGATACAGGTGCAGGGCGAGGTCTGGAGTTTGAACAACTGCTATGACGCTATTCCGAAGAAGGCTATGAAGCTATGCACACGCATATTTGAGATGCACGACCCAGCCAAGCGCAAAGGGAAGAAGGATGTCGGCAGGGATGGTAAGCCGCATTGGTGGCATCTCGATGAGGAAGGCAAGAAGGGGCGCAGGATTATCATGCAGGATGTGGACTCGCAGATTACGAATAGCGAGGCGTATCAGCTGGCACAGATACAGGCTAAGACAGGCATACAGCGCCTCTACACAGGCTCACCTATCTATATGCTGGCAATGGCTATCTGTGAAGGATACACGCATATCAGGGTTTACGGACTGGATCAACTTGACCGAGAGCACCTCTTGCAACGCGAGGGCTGGCTTTTCTGGCTTGGATATGCTCTCGGTCAGGGGATACAGATAAGCGGAGCACTGACCGCAATGGATAGATATACGAAGTTGTATGGTTACGATTATGCTCCCGAGTGGGACGATTACCAAGAAAAGCTGTTCTGGCAGGGGCATCCTAATCTAATGGACTACCCACTCAGCCAAGTGCTAGTCGATGGCAAGCTGACGTACAGGAACATACCAAGCAGAGCGTCTGCTGGCGATTTATATGCAGGCGATAGATGACCCGCAGAGCCGTATTCCCTTTCTACAAACTTCCCATCAACGGAGAGTGGCAGGAAATCCGCGATAAGGCTATCAAGGAAATGCCTGACGCTGAGCAGGCGATGATCGACGAGTACATCTTCCAATATCAGATGAACCCGCTATCGTTCTCGCTAGTCCACGGCAGACCCCGCAAGGACGGTAGCAACGATGTGCAGGCTATGTGCAATGACCACACTGTAGACTTGGCGATACTCACGGCTGGAAATCAATTCGGGAAATCGGCTCAAGGTTGCATCTACACCGCCCTCCGCGCCCTGCCAACCGATCCTAACTGGCCTTGCTTCCAGCAACACGGCATCGACTGGCACGAATGGAAAGGCCCACAAGAGGTCATCGTAGCCTCATACGCATGGAGTACAGTAGCCGTTGTATGGGATACCTACCGCCTCCTCCTGCCACGCGAGGAACTAGGCAACTACGCACCGCGCTACGGCTCATTTGAGGGCGAGACTGGTAGACAGCGTAATCTCACATTCGGAAGCGGTCAAGCCAAGCACGTTGAACTCAAGTGCGGCACACGCATCACATTCCTATGCTACACGCAGGGTATCGGCAAATGGTCAGGTAGGCAGTGCGACATAGCCCACCTTGACGAGCAATGCCCCGAACTGCACTACGAGGAACTATCTGAGCGACAGTCTACCCGTGGCGACTACACGCCTATCGTAATGACGCTGACGGGGCACGTAGTGGACGAACGACCCGATACGGGTGCATCAGGGTGGATTAAGCAGAAGATCATTGACGAGGGGATTACCAAGGGGCGCAAGGTTGGTCAGTACCGGATAGCCATTGAGGATGTGCCTGACGTGTTTATGAGCGCAAAAAAGAAAGCACAGAAATACAAGCAGTGGGTTGAGGAGCCGGAAGCACTGAATGATGAACGCGCACTGAGGACTGCTGAGGCTCGCTATTGGGGTGGATGGGAGCAGGGCGGTGGCGTTGAGTTTGGCGAGTTCAATCCTGAGATCCACGTTATTGAGCCGTTCGACTTTGCCCATTACAAGCCCACGTACTACCGGATGATGGATCATGGCGAGGCTCCGTGTGCGGCGGCTATGTTTGCTATGATGCCGTGGGGTGATATGGTGATGGTAGATGAATACTACGCATACGGGCGCACGTTTGAGGAAAATGCGGTGGGTATTCTTGATGAGCTTTGCGGCAATACGCGCAGGAAGATTGACGAGTATGAGGACGCTGGCAATATGTGGCCTATCTACGAGGAGGTCTATGATGGGATAGAGCCATACGCGTCAGAGATGGACATACGGAGCTTTGGTGGCAAGGTGAAGATGATGCCTGGAAGGAACGTGGGGCAGTTGTATAACCAGCTAGGCTTGACCTGTACGCGCTCAACTGGCATGCACGACAAGCTGAGCTTCCCGATTCTGCACGCATGGCTGGGGCTGGACAAGGGGCGTAGGCATATCAATGAGAAGATAGGTCGCTCCCATCCCGACAACATTGCGCGATTCGGTGCGCCACGGCTGTACGTTGTAAACACGTGTGTTAACTTCATATCAGAGATTAGCCGATATATGGGCAAAGACAAGGACGACCATCTCTTGTCCTGCACAAAATTTCTTGTTGCCCGTGATCGCACATACCAAGGTGATTATGGCTTGCAAGAGCGCGAACCTGACGTTAAGATAGCAAGATGCAGTGAAACAGGATACTAACACACAACAAGGAGATTAGTCATGGCGGCAAAGAAAGGTAGTTGCGGGGGAACTCCGCGAGTAGGCAAGAAGGGCGACAAGAAGCCAGCAAGAGGCGGTAGGGGCGGTAGAGGTCGTAGGCGATAATCAGCATATTAGGAGGTGATATGAATTACAATGCAGTGGCAGGAGTATCGGTAGGCAAGCCCCGCAACGTAGCGGTTCTAGTTGGCGAGGATGGTAGCACTCAAGACTTGGAAATCAGGGGAAGACAAATATATGTAAAAAAGTGCTTGCGTGCCGAACAGACGGGTGGGATAATTCTAACAGATCAAACTAGGTCGGACACTGTGTTCGCTCTAGTGCTAGCTATTAGTGATGATTGTGGCAAGTTCCACAAGCTGACTAAAGAGCAGAAGAAGCGCGGAGAATCGCCAAGCGTGGTTATGGATATAGAGCCTAACATGAAGATCGTCTGCCCCGATAAGCACGACTGGGGTATCGTCCGTTCGCAGTTCGGGCGCGAAGAGTTCTTCATCCGAGAAGATATTGTTAAATTCGTAGTAGAGGAGGAGTAGGTCTTTTTTTTGGCTTACTCGTTCTCATTTTTTAGAAAGTGATAGAGCGTTTCTCAAAAACGACAGGAGCAGACTATGGCATCCTATGAATCGACCATCAACGACAAATCTGGTTCACAGCCCAGTGATCGCGTATCCATCCCTGACAAGCAACCTGAAGTAGAGAAGTCGCCAGCCTACAAGATGGACTACCCCAACTACGCAGATAACGAGGTTACTGCCGCCAACGCTGTGCGCTGGATTAAGAGCGGATACCACGATTTCGAGGATCAGAATGCGTGGACTAAGTGCATGACGAATATGGACTCAGCCGATGAGATGATGCGAGCCGCTGTGAACCGCATCCAGCTAATGTCCGATGAATCAGACAACACCGAATCTACCCGCTCCAACG
>Ga0307928_10002036_pt1 | contig 15463 bp, 10 predicted proteins | sample AceLakmetagen232_FD_201815 | JGI IMG/M metagenome (GOLD analysis project Ga0307928, IMG submission 201815) | Saline water microbial communities from Ace Lake, Antarctica - #232 | ecosystem: Environmental > Aquatic > Non-marine Saline and Alkaline > Saline | place: Antarctica: Ace Lake... | reverse complement strand
ACCAATCAGTCTTAGATGCTGATGGTGATCCTATTCTATGGTCTAGTAACCAGTTACTTGGTCTCGATAGTTTGGCTGGAATAGCACATGTGAATTTTGATGTTAGCGATTCCTACGAAATCCTAGCAACTTATTCTTACAAAGAACAATATTATGAAGTTGTTAGTATGAATATGAACCCTGTGTTTGATCAAGCTGCACACAACGAAGTCAGAACATTGTATATTGTACCAACAACACCACCGAATGGAAACGAAGGTATACAGACAGAATCAATACGATGGGTTAGGGTTTCACCGTCTGGAAAAGTAACACATACTAATCAAAATGGTGATGGAAATAATGAAGATATAGATTTAGATGTTGCTCTTTCTTCTGCTGCGGGCTATAAGCTTCAAGGTATTATTGGAATGTATTATAGTTGGCAAGCATCCTGTACTACATCTAGCTATCAAGAAATTATTTTCAACCGAGAACTAAAAGTAGATTCTACTGATGGCTTCCCTTATATGGGGTGGATTCGATTTGAAGACGAAAATGGAATTATTAGATATGCCAAATTTACAGATAAGACTGATACTACATTGATATTAGCTAACACCCAAGATGATGTTGCTTATGAAGCTGCTGGCTTGTTTATTAATGATGTAACAACTATTGAGTTGGTCAATTTTATAAACGAAAGAACTACTCTTAGCACAAGAACATATGAATACGAGGACGCTCATGCTCCATCTGTAGCTGGCTTCTATCCACCATCATTTTCTAGATATTTCGTGTTGGCAGAGATGTCTATCAATCCGCCTCATAGTTATAGTGATGCAGTAACGATTGATGTTAGAGAAGATGGTGGCGGTGTGATACTTGATAAATATGAAGAAGCTAAAAAGAAGAACCCACAAATTCAATGGCTTTCTAATTTCTGCAATTATAATGGACAGTTATATCCTGGTAAAGCAGTCATTGTTATTAAGCTACCGATTTCAATACTTGATACATTTACTGAGCCAGAGATCGAACATATCGTTGAGTCAAACATACCTCTTGGCGTAAAACCTATTATTAGATATTATGGATACCAACCTAATATCCTTTATGTCGGACCTTCGGAGTAAGAATATGGATATTATAGTTAGGTGGGATAAGATGGGACCTGAATTTTCATACCATGTATGGCATGCTAAGAACCCTAAAGGTCCATGGATACGTGACAATAGTATCCGTCTTACTGATGATGTGATAGACTTGTTACGTGGCCTAAATCCTGCTAATTATTATGGTCCTGGTGTAGAATATAACGAATATAGAATTAGTGATCTTGATAAACAAACAAGATATTCGGTGAAAGTAACTAGTGATGATCGATATGATGCTTGGTGGTATAGTTATGATGGACCAAGAATTGTAAGTGGGGGATTAAATGAGCCTCATGTACAAATAGATCCTGATGATGGGAATCTTATTAGTTTCCAATTTACTATTGGATAGGAGAGCGTAAATGACTGTAAATATTACATTTTCAAATGTTTCTGGAGGAGACTCTTTGGCTGACACAGTAGATCTTGGAACAACAACTCCTGGAAATCCAACTGATATTCAGGATGTGTTTATTCGTCATGATGCTATTGTGAATCCTATTACCGATTGTGCTTTATATCTTTATAGATATGTTGGCTCTAGTTATCTTGGTGATAATGAAGATGATAACTTCTCAGAAATTATGGCTTGGGGAGATGCCGCCACAGGTGGTTGTGTTGTTAATCAAGTGATTCCGCCAGGTTGGGTGTATGGTGATCAATTCGCTATTGTGAATGATCAGATTTTTAAGAATGGTTATGGCGATATCAATACTCAACTTATTCTAGATGAAGATTCAATCTGTATTGGAACACCTGTTGGTGATGGAATTGTTCCAGTTAGTGGCGAAGCACACATACAATTCAGATTTAAAGTACCTGCATCTGTCCCAGCTGGTGCTGGTGCACGAGGAGTCACTACGGTTTTCTCATATTCGGCAACATCTTAGGAGATTTATATGGCTTCCCCAGGCACAGTACAGTCTGAAATTTGGACCGTTAATACTGATAAAGACTAGAGCTTTGTGTGTTCGGTCAGTATCAAGTATAATGTATATGTAAATCCTATTCAGGAGAATTTAAAAATGCAAATTATAAGAACTTATTATAACGCAGGTGCTGAGACCTTGAAGGTTGAACGTATCTCTATCGAGATAACTCCTCCAATTGGTAAAGTCTATAGAATTGGTAATGATCCAGGTTTACAGATGGGTCTTGGTCCACAAACTGTACAAGAGATAGCAGCAGATTCTAGCACTTCTTTAGCTGGTGATAGGGTTGTGGCAAACATTGAAATAACAGGATCTTATGATGATTTAGATGTAGCTGCTCCTTTTGATATGACATGGGCAACCAAAACTCTTGGCAATGACCAAATTGTAAGGTTTGATATGTCTAATCTTTCTAAAATTGGCGATACTCTATAAGCAGAATTAAAAGTATAATTTTCACAATAATCTATTGTGTTTTCAACAGAACTATGGGATGATAAGTATACTATTCATACAGGCATTGAGCCAATAACAGGAGTCAAACAATGAATATTACACGTGAAAAACTAGTTGGTATGTGGGGTCTTATTAACCGTATTGCAATGGAGAAGACTTCAGTAAAATTTCATTATATCCTTGCAAAGAATAAACGACTTATTAAGCCAGAAATTGAGTCTCTTCAAGAAGCACAGCAACCACCTGAAGACTATATGAAGTATGATAAAATCCGTCAAGATCTTTGTAAGGTAATGGCTGAGAAAGACGATCAAGGTAATCCCAAAGTTGTGAATAATGAATATGTAATGATAGAAGAGACCAAAGAAGAATTTGACAAGAAGATAGAGGAACTCAAAACAGAGCACAAAGAAACTATTGATAAGATGGATGAGCAAAAAGCTCAATTTGAAATTCTTATCAAAGAAGATATTGATATTGATCTTGTTCATATTCCTTTCTCTGTTTTACCAGAATCTATCATAGGTAATGATGTAGATATGCTGTTCGATATTATTGATGAGGACAACTAGTTTTAATGGGTGCTTGGCTTAAACTCTTTGAAGATGGCACAAAAGAATATGGTAGTGATGAAAAGATTGTTAAAAATCAAGCCTCATGGTCACAAGGACGCCTCTCCGATATTAAAGAAGTAAAGCTATTCAATCTTAGACAAGAAGCCAGTCTATCGGTATCTAAAACTTCTTGGCATCAATTTGACAGATATCAAGTTGGTATCGTATTTGGAACACAAAAATCTAAAATCACCCATAGAGTTGTTCAAGCAGAAATCAAGCAACATCATCTAGGTTCTTATCTTGTTTGTTTTAAAAGTGTGGGAAATATAGAATGTGCTATTGTGCAAGATTTTAAGGAAGCAAAGAAAGGTTATTTCGATAAACTTATTATGGGATATCATATTGGCAAATGGATTACTATTATTTTGCCTGAAGAAGATTATCCTGCCATAACCTTCTCAACTAAGGGCAAAATGAATGACAGCCAGCGCATACCTAAGCAGCGTAATTAAAATACTTCCTGCTGTTCAAGCTCGTAATATAGCTGATTTATTAAATAGTCTAAAAGCTAAGGGGGAGATTCGTGATGCTGATGAGTACAGAACAAAGCTTCAAGAACTAGCTACCTTAATTAACGACAAAGAACCCAAGCCTTCCTTTGAACGGATTAGATCTCTTATCTGGCATCTCACATCATCTGATGGCCACAATACAATGATGCAGTCGGCCCAGATAGATCTAGATGCTATCTTCCAACAGATAGATGAAATTGGTAAGAAAATTGATGACCATCATTTCCTTATTATGAAAAGTTTAGCAGCTGATTTAGAAAGAGGTTTGACAGATCAAGAGAATACTATCCATCAGCTTGAATGGTTAGCTAATCAGAATAATGAATTTTCTATTGCATTAGTTAATTCGTTCAGCTCTGCTTCTTTATTTAAAGTATCTCGTAGTGAAACTGATGCAGAGAATCTATATTTTGACAATCGTACGTATCAAAGTCGTACAGAGGCAGAGCTACCTAGTACTGCCATATCAGAACATGGCCAGAAAATGTTTCTTGGAATCACTAACGAACCACAAGTATTACCTGTCTCTGCTCGATTACATACAGATGAAAGCTCGTATGGTACTCAATTACAAGTAGATATAGAGAACGATATTTCTAATATTATCGATGGTCAAAGAGGTACTTACTGGACGCGCAATGTGTATTTAGCCAGCAATGTATCCAAAGTCACCACTGTCCTTGAACTTGATTTAGGTGTTGCTAAAGATATTAGTTATGTCATTATTGAAGGTGCTACAGAAATTCCTTTCTTTGTAGATGAAATCAAAGTTATTGCACCTGATGGTCATAAAATTATTGTGGTATCTGATAGCGTTAAAATTAATGGATGGTCTAGAATTAATTTTGATAGAGTCCTTGCCCATGCTATTCAAATTACTTTCTCGATGCAATCATATATTAAAGTAGATTACTTCACTGATCCTAAAAATGAAATCTGGGAAGCTTTTGTTAAAGATGGAACTACCTTTAATGATGAAGATCTAATTGAAACATTTGGGCCATTAGCAGTGGAAGTATTAAATTCTCCAAATCTTTCTGATATATTAAATGTTCCATCTGGCGATCCTGCTATGATAAATGCCTATCTCTATCCATTCGCTTTAGATAATATTTGGTTTGGTAATGGTATTTATGAAGATAGTGGTATCTTTGTATCTAAACCTCTTAAGGGGAAAAACTTTGGTGTTTGTGCCGTGCAGACACAAGAAACAGTGTCTACCTTAGAAAGTGTAAGTAACTCAATAGAATATGAGCTTATTAAAAAAGATTTAACGCCTAAATATAAAGAGACTAGATTTCCTATTCCCCGTTTTAAACAAACCACAGTTACTGCAGAGCGACTCATTCTAACTAAAAGAATCTCTGATACAGTGCAGAACGATGCTGGAGCATTAAGGTTCTGTCCTTATGTTGATCCTAATTGGATACTTGGTGATGATAATCCAGTAAAGATATATAAGAATGGTGAAGAATTAACTGTTGGTACAGCTGATGGTTTCAATATTGCTATTAGTCTTAACACAGCAGGGTCAATGCTTTATTGGGCTCCAATATGGGATGACGGATCTGCTGACGCTACAGAGTTTTCGTCTTATACTCTTTTGCCACAAAAAATGTGGATCAAGATTTCTCAGCCAGATCCTACAGCAGTATACACAGCAGAATATACAATTCGAACTAGTGATACATGTATGGATGAAAGCACAGTATGGTTAGACAAAAACCAAACGGTTTCTTTAGGAGAAAATGGCCGTGCATGTTTCAGACGAGACAATCCTGATATCAGTATAGATTCGGAATTGTATCTTCAAATTACTATGAGGAGAAACACAGCCTCTCAGTTCTCTACTCCAGAACTTGACAAATATGCACTTCTAGGAGCAACTTATTATAGCTAGGTGACACAATGCCAAACAAACATATATCACAGCCACCTACAGAACTTTTAAGAGCACGTCTGGATGTTCTTCTTAAAAATGTAAACAATATATATAAGAACAAGGCAGCTGTTGTAGAGGAAGATCTTGTTAGTGCATATCATGATAGTATGAATATGTTCCTGAAATCATTAGATGGATCCATTACAGGAACTATAGCAAACATCATGAAAGGTATGCCTGCTGATCCATTCCATTACAATATTTTTACTAATGCAATTTCAAGTGATTTAAGTGCTATTTATTCTGAGACAGGAATTCTAGATCGTGTTGTTACAGCAAGTTTTAATTCTATTATTTCAGAGAGAGAACAAGTTTTACAAGTATCAAAACGTATAAGTGATAAACTTGGAACTTATTTATTGTATGCCGATCCTAGTCTAGGAGCTGGATATTTCTTTGGTGATTCATTTAATAGTCCTGAAAATATAGAATCTGGATCTTCTTTACTTGATACAGAAGAATGTTTTCTTGGACAAAATGAAGGAGTGGTTCTTCTCCCCTTAGATGGTGATCCAGAAAGACCAAAAATTAAATCTTACATCATTAACAAGCCTAGCAACGGAACTTCTGGCAACAACTATGAAATTGGTGTAGTTGGACACAATGCCATTGAAGCTATTGGCGATGACGAACCTAACACTTGGTATGAATACGAACGTGTTACAGCTTACGAGTCAAACACTTTGTTAGTATTAGATTTGACTATTGCGTTAGATAAGATTTCTATTATCAATCACATCCATATTAATCCAATTAATTTTGGTACTCCAGCACCAGTAAGTATTCTAAAACTTGAGACGTCTAAAAATGGCTTGGAATATATATCTATCAAAGATGAGGTTCCAATTAAAGACTTTGTGTCAGAAGATGAAACAAATGTCTTTGAGTTGTCTCCAGCTACAGCTAAATTTGCTGGACAAGGTTTCTATTCTTTCTTACCGCGCAAAGCACAGTTTGTTCATATCGTTTTCCAACAACGTACTCCATATTCTATAAACACGAACAATGGAACCAGACTTAGGTATTCAATAGGTATTAGAGATATCAATGTATTAAGTAGAAAATTCAAATCCGAAGGTAGTATAATTTCACGACCTTTTAATATCGATAATGAAGCTAGGAAAGTTGCGTTGTTTGCAAGCGAGAACCCATCAGAAGCATCCACTCTTGCAGATATCATCCATGCTATTTCTGAAAATGATGGTGCGGTTTGGCGGAAACTACAACCACAACATCGCTCTGGTTTCGATATTCCAGAAGTGATAGATTATAATACTATTGCAGACAACGCTATAGCAACAGACATTCCAGTTAAATCGCTTAGACACAAGATCTATATTCAACGCAATCCAAAATCTTTTGAAGGTAATGTGACTCTTAAAGAAGAGAAAATCAACCAGATAGATATTGTGAACATACCTACTGGTGGTAATTTTAGTATAACTACTACACAACAGCCTATTGCAGATACTGTTCGTGTAATTCTTCCTTTCTATGGTAGCTTTGGTTGTCCGACAGCACGATACGGTAGTTCGATCCAAGGAAAATCAGCTCCTATGGATTTAGATATGCTTGAATTTAATGTTGATCTACCGGCCAACACTTCGGAAGATTCCACTGATACCTTAAAATTCGATCTTCCTTTTGCTGGCTTTGAAAATCTACAAGAGCATATTCGGGTATTTTATAATGGTTCGCAAATAGAATACTGTGCTAAAAGCGAAGATGCCTTGGGTGTATCTGTATTAATAGATTCTTATACTAGTTATCCAGAAGTAGATGCTAATAGCAAAATATACTTTTTGGAGAAAGGTGGAAGACAATTACAATTTGGTCATATTGACACTAGTAGTATCCGTCGTGGTTTCTTGCCAGCTGGTGGTTCGAAAGTTCAAGTTTGTTTTGATGGCGATAATCCTCGTCTTGAATTAACTGACAGAGGATATGTTCTCTTGTTGTCAACTAACAGTGATGGGTTTAAAGAAAACGTAAATCTCGTATCTATGGATCATCTTTCAACAGACGAATCTATAGATCATATAATAGAATTGCCAGCTGGACGAAATAAAATATTAGTAACTCCACCATTAAAAACAAATCAAAGATATAGAAAATTCCCTAAGATTAGTAGTCGTTTTCTCTCTTCTTATACATCAGACAAAGATGAGTTAGAAAAAGAAATGGATATTGGAGAACAATTAGTTGTCATTGAAAATGATAGTGGTATGCTTCCTCCTATCTTTGTGCCAGCACCAGATCCATGGAGTGCATCAACTGCACCATGGGAGATCATTGAATACGACTTAACAACTGGAGATGTTATAGATTTGGTAGATATGATCTTTACTACTAAAAGAGAATTTGTTGATGGTCGTCAAGAATTGTTAGATTTTACAGGTGGAGTTTGGGTGGAGAATATAAACGCTTATAGTTTTGATCCATATACTGGTGTTGTGTATACAGGAAGCTTGCCGCTTTCTGATAGAAAAACTATGTTCAAGTGTAAGATTGTTACTGCCACAACAGTGCCTGAAACTAAGTGGGAGTATTATCGTCATGGTATTACTAATAAAATAAATCCACAAAAAGTTATACTAGATCCCAAATATGTAGTCACGCATACTAAAATCAGAACTGTAGAAGACTACCGTGATGATCTTGGTATTAGTTCTATTGCTCCGATGAAGAGCATTCAACTAATTGGCGAACAGTCAAAAGGACATGATTGGTTTAAGCAAAAATTGGTTAAAGGTACTGTAAAAATGAATCCTTCAATTTTTGAAACCGCATCTAAACCAACAGAAGTTCCGTTTGTAGATGGCGAATCTGAATTATATAATCTAGTTCAAATACAAGATGAACTTATAAGTCTTACAAGTATAGGTGGCAATCTATATACTTACGAACTCAAACAGATTAATACAAACCAAGTACTAAGTGGTTCTCCTGGATTTGCGGGTATTCGTTCTGAAACGAATCCTAATCCACCAGTAAATTATTTCCAAACTTATGTCAGCACAACACCCACAGCACATGGTGAATGGACATATAGTGTGGATACAATTACAATTTACTTAGTACCAACAGTTGATTCGTCAGCACCACATATGGTTTCATATCGTTATAAAATTCTAGATTCTGGAATAAATATTAGTGGATTGTATTCAATAGATTATACAACTGCAACAATTCATTTTGCAGAACCTATAGTTAATGATGGTAATATTCAGTTCGAAGTCTCTGCATATAGTGCCTTTTATAATATCGCAGAAGTAGTACCAGATGGAGATATTAAAGAAATAGATGAAGAAGGAAAAAAGATTATATTAAGTACTTCATTTGGAATGCGTTTCTTAAAAATGTCGACTGCTTTGAAAGCAAGGCCAGCATTTGCTAAAATTGTATATGAATATTACAAGAAGTCTACTGAATCTCTTAAAGACCTTGAGCCATATTTTTCGCCGATTTGCAAAGACATTGCTTTAAAAGCTGTTACATCAAATACTTTAGAGGAACTATAATGTCATCATTGGGCACCACACATAAAGAATATATTCTTGAGCAGTTAATGCTAGGGTATTTCCACCAAGGTATTGTTCCTACTTCTGATCAACTAGAAACAGATCTTGAAGCTTACATGACAAAGCATCCTAATCTTGAAGATCCAACATCTAAACAGAAAGATTGGTCTGTTGAACCTGGAAAGATTTCTAGTGCATCTGAGATACATGATATAGCTGATACGATTTCTCAAGATGTCGGAATGGTTACTCGAGAGATTTATAGAATTGCTAAAGATAGTAGCCGTTTCTATGATCGTTGGTCAAATGAGATGAAACGCTTAAGCGCCCTTGCTCGTCAATTAGAACAAAGAACAGACTCTTTATTACTTCTTAATAATAACACTATGGGATTCTTTGCTTATGTTGGAGATGTGTTCGCTGATATGAGTCAGATAGACACTGATGAAACTGATGCTCGTGTGGATTTACACGAGACTGCAGTTACTATTAATCCAGCAGTAACAGCACTGTCAGCTGCAGGATCATTGATTGACTTGTCTCATGTTACAGAAAGCGATGTTTCCTTCCAGGCACTTAATAAGAAACCTGGTATTGCATACATGACAATGGGTGATGGTAATATTCTATCTAATGTTTTCAAAACACAAAACAGTACATGGGTTGGTAAGATAGTATCTGACTCAAGTGGAGAAATGATTTGTGAGTTGAAGACACAATTAGGTAATGAAGACTTTGATGTCTCTCGTATTGCTGTCCAGTTCACAGGACCATTAGGTACATCTAATTCTACAGTTACTTGTATGTACTCTGCAGATGGTTATACTTGGAACTTGGTACCATCAGCTGCACCAACCAAAACAGTAACTTCTAATACAGCTTGGGTATTCCCGCTCACAACAATGAGATGGTTTAAGTTGATTTTTCGTAAGACAGCACCAGACGATATTGATAATAGTTATGTTTTCTCTATATCATATATTAGATTATATGGAAATGAATATGATAATTCTGTTGGTACTACTTTTGTTTCTAGTCCTCTTCAGGCTTTAAATGCTGAAGGTGATCCAATTCTTTTCTCTTTATTAGCTTTAGATACATGTCAAGAATTAGTAAATAACACAGGAATCAACTTCTCTATTTCAGCCTCACAAGATAATACAACCTGGACTAATTGGATGTTAATCTCACCCTCAGATTCTGAAGAAATTCTATATCCTAAAATTATTAATCTTAGTGGAGCTGACTGGAAAGATAACACGGACGAAGATGACACAACCTTGTTAGATGATACTGTCACTCTTGATGGAAACGCTCAGCGAAAGATAACAACTGTTTTCAGTAACACTGTCTTAGGTGATCATCTTCTTGGATATCGTTTCCGAAGTAGTAACTATGGAGCAGTAAATACTGCTGTTACTGTAAACACTGGAGAAGATCCTGATTCTGTAGGTAGTAGTATGGTTGTGTGGAGAAATGTGCGATACAAAAACCCTCTAGAATATCCTGACATCCTAACTGTAAGAAACAACCCACGTGGATGGGGATTTGATGGTGGTGAATATAGTTGTTACTTTGAAATTGTAGACTCTAATGGAAAAACAATAGATTTCGGAGATAAAGCATGTACTATTGATGGTGCGAAAATTAGTGGAGCTATCATTATCTCTGCTGGCATCCATAAATTTACAACAAAAGCGGATAATTGGCATGATGTTGCACAAGACTATCTAGCTCTATTAAGTGGAGTTACATCTCAAGAAATCCTTGAGTCTATAGATCCATTATATCCATACAATCATAAGCTTTTGATAGAAGGTTTCCCATATTTAACAGGAAGTGGATACCAAGGCGAACGTATTTATACTGGAACTAGTACTTCTGCTGAGTTCTATGCTACTAGAAGTAGTTTATTCGACCTTGAAAATAATTTACTTGATGAAAATCAGTACGGACATTTTTCAATAAGGAGCGTCGGAGATGATACATATCCCACGATTAGTGTTGTCGTTAGGTTTGATGTTAATAATTCTGATTATACCAACGAATTATTCACTATCAAATGGCGATCAGGTGCAACAGATACATCGATGTACAAATACGTTAAACTTAAAGCAGAATTCTGGACCACAGATTCAAAAACAAGTGCAGTACTTACATCTTACAGACTGAAGCTAGGCATCTAAATATAGTAATATAAGGTATAATAGATTCGGAGGGTCATAATGGCTACAACGTATGGATTCAGCTTTTCGTGGATAGCTACACCAGAAGATACAAAAAAAGCTTCTGGAGTAGTATATCAGGGTGGTGGCACTGTTTTCTCCTTCCGTCAGCCTTCAAATGGAGCAATTAGTTCATCGGATTTAACAGCATTTGCTGGATCTGTTAGCCAAAATCTACAAAAGATTCGTAGTGATTGGCGATCTTATATCCGTCCTATTCTAAATTCATTACCAGCAGGGAATACAGATACTAGATGGAGTACAGCTCTGGGAAGTGGCTTGCCTGCTAAAATTGATTGCTTTACATATGGAGTCCAGGGCTCAACCTTGTTTGTCTTCAATGACGCTAATGCAACTGTAGCTGATGGACGCTATTGGGATGCGACAGGCTTAAGACCTAAGACTATTGCAGAGAAGTTTGAAGATCTGTACCAAGCTGTATCAGATATAGAAACATCTTTCGCAGAAGACACTACAATTGATTTAGATCCCTTGTGGGCTGCCATAGGTGAACCATATCGTGATGGTGACGTAGTTGCCTCAGTTGGCAGTTTAGACACACGTACTGGTATATTAGAAACATACCTCTCTCAGTTAAATGAAGACATCTATGATCCATCTGTCTATACTACATATCAACTAGGTACTCCATTGATATATAGTATTGCTGATATGCTAAATGCATTACTGATACTACATAATGCAGCAGGATGGGGCGCTAATCCATCTGGAGTCAACCACTCAGCTATCCCAGCAGCCGCTCACGTCCATCCATTTGACGAAGTGACACCTGCACCTGCACCTGCTGATACACAGGAACGAGTGGGTCCGTACGTAACTCTAGAGAATGAAGTTAAAAGACTACGTTGGGAAATTCAACAGACAAGAGGTTCTACAAGCTGGTATTCTGATGTAAACCATCCTGCTCCTATTGGAGGCGCAGCTTCTCTTGGTGCTCATATTGGGTATACTGGTTTGGGAACACCAAGTACTTCTAACCCTCATGGAACTAATTATGTTGATACTGGAGCTTCAGTTCCTATAAATGTAATGAGATTATTTGTAGGCATGACAGATCTTGCTGATCATCAGCCTACATATTCGAGTACATATTATGTTACACAACATGCTAATTTAGAAGTTGCAATTGGAGAATTAGATAATAGTTTACATACTGCTCTTGGTACTGCAGCAGTTCGTGTAGATTATGGTCCTTATGATCGTTCTTCTATGTCGGCGACAGACAGGGCCAACACACCTATTGTTGTTAACCATACATACAATAGACGACCTGTATTAAATATAATTGATGAAACCACTGAAGGAATAGATTATTGGGGAATGTATAGTTCTCCAACATACGATGTGGAGATTGATTATCCAGATAGTAATACTTTCCGTATTTGGACAGAAGCAGCAGTAGTGTCTATCATTGCATTTTTCTAGGAGAATGATTTTATATGAATGCAAATGCAACTAGAATAGATCGTTCTAACAGAGCGCAACTTCAAGAAATATTAGGTATTCCAACTGGAAATACTAGAGGTAATATTGCCATAAGCAATCCAACCGGTGCTTTCTATGTAAAGATTGGTCCTACGTGGTTTAAAAACTCGCTAGGTAATAATTTGGATGATGCTTATGATGGCCAGCCAGCTGGAGCTGCCGGATCTGGTAGATCTATAACTGCTGATGCTGGCTCTGTTAAAATTGATAGTGCCACAGGTGTCAATGATACACTTGAATTAATTACAACAACTGCTGGAAATGATGTAGGTGGTAACCCACTCTCTGCATTGCTAATTGACATACAAGGTCTAGGCAATTATGCAATTAAATTCAAAGGTACACGGACAGCACAAATTGTTTCAACTACTGCAGCTTTATCTATAATACAACTAGCAAATGCAGACCTTAGTATAAATGCTAATAAAGCATTAAAACTTGATGCTGGTGACGATTCCTATTTTAAAGTAAATGGCTCTGGTGTTAAAACTTTAACACTACAAGCTTTATCATCTGACGGTACTGCCGATGTGTTTATGAATGCTTCTCGCAATATTGGTATTGATGCTACAGGTGGAATTCTAACTCTTGACGGTCATGCTGGTGTAAATATTGTAGGTAACACTGCTGAGGTTGATATCACTACAACCGGTACCGTCGATATTAATAGTGCTGCTGGTACTTGGGATTCTTTGGCGGGCATTTCTCTCGACGCTGTAACAGCTTCGAATTTCACAGTTACCGGAGCAGACCTCCTGTTGAACACGGTTACAACTGGCGACTTAACTGTAAGCACAGGACATGATCTTACAGTATCTCTATTGATTTCTCCTAATGATGCAACCAACCGCCTGATGACCATAAATGGTGCTAATCGTGGTGCAGGGACAGCTAAACTTAACGTTTCCTTTGACAATGATATTGAGATTAGTTCTTTAGCGGGGCCAGTAAGTATAGACGCATTTTCTACGCTTTCTATAGGGACGGTAACTGCCACTAATATTAATATAGGCCATGCTGCCGTAATTTGTACAATTGGCAATGGCGGCGCAGGTGACACCTCTACAGTGTCGATTTATGGCGGTTCTGGTGGCTTTACCCTGGCCAATAAAAACGGGGCCACGGATATATTTGGTTCTACAGGTCTTACGCTTAATTCTGGTGGGGACATTACATTTGATGCAAATGGAGCACTTGCTCCTATTCCTTTTAATAGTGTTGGAGATTCAGATTTAGTTGGATTCTATGCTACTTCAATTGTTGGAGCATTAAACGAAGCACTAGCGGCTATTATAGCAGAAGATCTCTGGGATAGAACTGGTACTATTATCTCGCCGCATGTTGCAGGCGATACAATTAATATCAATGCTGTGGGTCAAGCTATTGTCTTAGCTTCTAATACAGCTTCTAGTCTCACAACTTCAGGTGGTGCTCTAACGTTAACATCTGCAATAGCAGCTACCTGGTCAACACTTGCAGGAGCATTAAGCTTAGCTGGTGCGGCAGGCATTAATCTAAGTGACGGTGTAGCTCAATTAAACTTAGATGGTGCAGGAGCCTTAACTGAAACATCCCTTGCTAGTGCAGATATCACTCCATCAGGAGCTTTGACATTACAGGGTGGCGGAATAAGTAAATTTGGTGATGATGTAGGATACTTCAATTTTGATGGTACAGGTGCACTAAGTACACTTACTGTTACCACAATAGACCTCGACTGTTCAGCTGCACTTCAGATCAATTCTACAGGTGGGGCAATCAGTATTGGTAATGATGCGAACGCCTTTGCTATCAATATTGGTACTGGCGCAGCAGCCAGGGCAATAACAGTCGGCAACGCAACGGACGCAACGGCCCTGGGTCTTACGGCTGGAACAGGCGACATCACGTTCACGGCTCACGGGTGCGCCACTCCGCTCACATACAATGACGCAGCCGAGACAGACTTAGACGCCAGCTTTACCGCGATATCAATGGTCGGTGCGTTCAACGAATTAAAGGCGGGCCCGATCTGGATGAACGGCATTGTTGTCAACGCTAATGCATATACAGTAAACGCAGGTGACGAGTACGCAATACTGCATGTTACTTACACGGCGACGGGTGCCTGCACAATTACTATTAATACTGCATGGATTGCTGTAGATTACAATACTATTATAATTAAAGATACAGGTAGAAATGCCTTAATAAACAATATCACAATAGTAACTGAAGGTGCAGAATTATTTGAAGGTAATGCTATTGGTGGTATAATGAAATCAGTTGGTGCCTGTTGGGCAATACAAGCATATAATGGTAACTTATATATGATTACATAGAGGTGATAGAATGTTCGAGACAGATCCAACCATACAAGATGCTAGTAATTCTAAGCGTACACAAGAGATTACGTCGCTGAATGACAAGTATGTGTCACAGAAACTGTTTGCTGATGAAGCAGTAGCAGCTGATCCTGGACTTAGTTATGCACCAAGTTCGGCTGGGCATGCGTTAGCTGGTTACAAGGATGCTACATTGCAATTGTATTTGCTGGGTGGTACGGCTACTGCGGGAGTACCCTGTACAGTTACCGTTACTATTCAGGGTACAACTGGTTTAACAATCGGTGGAGTA
>Ga0307928_10002031_pt1 | contig 15509 bp, 30 predicted proteins | sample AceLakmetagen232_FD_201815 | JGI IMG/M metagenome (GOLD analysis project Ga0307928, IMG submission 201815) | Saline water microbial communities from Ace Lake, Antarctica - #232 | ecosystem: Environmental > Aquatic > Non-marine Saline and Alkaline > Saline | place: Antarctica: Ace Lake... | reverse complement strand
ACCAGTATTGCCACTCCACCCCTTGCCGTTTTCCGTTGGTGGCACTTGTGAGTTTCGTGATTTATCTTTTTTGTTACCTTTATTTATGCGCGTGTTGATTTCGTTTCCGTTAGTCCCCACCCTCGCCCCGTCAATATCCAATCCAGCACAGCCCCACTTAATAGCATTTTCGGCGAAAGTTCCCTCTATCGGCTTCATCGCTACTACGATTAATTCCATAGCGGGCTTCAACGCTGTCCCCCAGCCATCCCATAATCGCGCTTCGGGGGTGGAAGGGGCGGTGATGTTGAACTCGCCAGGATTAAATAGTGCCTCTTTATTATTATTTATATATGGTTTTTTATCTCCAATTCTAATCCGTTGTCCCACCACTTCCCTTTCAGCACCAGCCCTCTTGTCAATAGCCTTGCTAATATTATGACTTTTTGGGAAGCCTGAGTTTCCAGTAATAAATATTTTCCCATTACGCCTTGCTACAAACGCACCTGTTGGAACGGTGACACACCAAACATTCCCGTGATAGTTTATCGGTGTTACCGTTGCTCTTGTGCTTCGTACAACTTGTGTTTCCTGTTGCTCTGAAATAACATCAGATTTTCTATCCGATTGTCCTGCGGATTGTGGTTGATGTGATGAACTACTTCTGATCGCCTCAAACAATGCCCCAATTCCTGAGCCATAATTAAGCGATGCTCCATAATATAGCCGTCTTTTCTTGCCATGCCCAAATATTCTTTCGGACAACGAACATATTTTATTGGCGCATAATTTCCATGCTTTCTGAAATAGGTTACTCCACCCTTCCATGCTGGATTTGTCTCCCCAGTCATCCGCTCGACAAGTTCCTTCTTGGACTTCTCTGTCCAATTCGCTCGCCCCTTGTGTGCGTGAGCCTTTAATTCCTGCCACCGTGCTATTCCATTGCAATGTCTTGAACAATAATTCTTTTCTGACCTTTTCAGGTAACACGTCTGCTTGTAGAATTCTTTTCCACATGTAGCGCAAATAACTTTGGTCATCTTCCTCTCTGACATTGGCATTACGTTCCCTTTGTTTGCGATTGAGATAGCCTTGTCTTTGCACTCTTTTGAGCAAGTCTTGTTTCTTAACGCTTGTTCCTTCGTGAACGTTGGGAATGTTTTCTGGCAAATCTCGCAGACTTTCCAAAACGGGTACACTCTCTTCGCATTCCAGTGTTTCTGCGTATTCAAATGTTTTTCTTCCGCCTCGTTTAACAATACGGCGGTGATTTCTGGAGACGATTTGGTCTGTATAATCTGATTGTATTCTGTAAGCGGTATATTTGTTTTCATAGAAGAATTTCTCCGTTGGCTTTGCGAAAATAAACGAATCATCTTCTATATTATAACACAATACGGGATTATATAAAATGTTTTTATGGTAGCGTTCCCACCCGTTTATTGTTAGAATTTCTGTGTCCTCAGATAAGCACCCATACACCCACGCAATCATATCCCTTATCTCAAACCCAGCGTCCTCAATAGCACAGGCAATCCGATGCACGGTGCGAGTTCCCCCGAACGCCAACAGCATAGCGCCTGGCTTCAGCACTCTATACACCTCGCGCCATGTGTCGGGCTGAAATGATATGCCTGACGAATCCCACTTTTTACCCATGAAGCCAAGCTCATACGGCGGATCTGTTATGCAGGTATCCACGCTATTCTCTGGCATACCGCGCATGACATCCAGGCAGTCGGAGTTTATAAGTGTGATGTCGCCGAGTTCAACGGTATTCATCGGTAGGCAAACTCCTTGCTTTTATAAGGGATTTCGCTATGCCATTTCAGCATGACCGCCTTGGTATATCGGTAGCACTGCATTCCCCAAAACCGAACACGGTTCTCGTAGCTGTCAGCCAGTCCCGTTCCGTGATGGCATGAATAGCATACTACCTGCAGGTTGTAGTCCATGTCCAGGAGCTTCTTCGCCGACTTACGCCCTTTTTTATAGAGGCAATGATGCGCCTCGCATCGGTCAAGATCGTTTCCGCAACACTCGCAGGCAGTAAGACCACGATCCAGAATTAATCTCTGTGCAGTTGGGGTAGAAGTCATCGGCGTTTTCTCTTTCTGGGAAGCCCCTGCAAATTAGATATTATGGTAGCAACTTCCTCATCAGTATGTGTCTTTAGTGGCTGATATTCATCTTCTTCCTCCATTACAGTAAACTCGCCCGTAACAACCTCTTCGTTTTCTGGCGCTGGAGCATTCAACATTGGTAGTGAGCTTTCCCCATATAACTCGGTCAACGTTTTCTCGTCACCAACTAGCAACCAAGGCATTAGTGGCACATAGGCAGGATTCATTTGTTTCAATACCCATTGCGCTTTGAGGGACTGGCATACGTTATAAAGTGCCATGCACAGAGATTTATCCATTCGGTTTTGTAACACTTCCCTAGAGTTTGTTCGTTGCTTTGGTTTTTTAACTGGCAAAGCTGCAACATCCAATCTCCCATAAAGCATTTGCGCGCTTGGACCAGTTATCGAATAGTCAATTCTGACACCGCCTCTTTCAAACTCACCGATTTTATAAATCCCACGTTGAATACAATGCACAATGCCACCAAGACGAGCAAAGATTTTGGTAACATCTGACTTGAGCACACCATAAGATCTGGTGGTACCCTGTCCTTGCCATCCGTCATCAGCCCTAGCCTCACCAAAATACGGCACATCTGCTGTTGGGCTGCTATCATCGATCGGTATAAATTGCATCTTTTCTCCTTTATGCTTTACGGCAACTATTTTACCAAGTACATTAATGCTCTTATCGCATGATACTCTGGGTTGATAATATAGCCCATTAAACATGGAATCAATACCATAAGCGCAATTGCAACGGCAACGAGTCCCATCCACGGAAGTATGCTATCGAATTCATCGTCCAACCTTTTGATTATCTTCGCCAAGATAACTATTAGGACGATACAAACCACTACCGCAAATAACGTCTGAGCAATCAAGCTATGTACTTGCAACGTTGCTATCCGCCATACCTCTGGCGCTGTTGCTTTTACCAGGTCAATCAATTCTTGTATCAGTATATCCATCTAAATCTCCTTATCTAGTTATTTTACGTCCTCAAGCCCCAGCCACGACTTCCTATAATCAGCACTGGTAAGCCTGCTCTCTGCCCACTTCTCCCAAAATGTACCCTTGCCTTTCTTCACGGAGTTCATCGCCCATGTTCGGACACTCTGCGGCGTGGTTATCTTATAGCGCTTGTCATTCTGCTGCCCTTGTATCGCGGCTCTAAACATCGCCGGCGTAACACCTGCCCGAATAAACTCAGCGAACAGATCCGCTGTATCCTGGATGGTGGTATCGCCCTTCTTTTGCTTTATGGGTAGTTTCGTTTCCTGCTCCCAAATAGTAAAGAAAGGGTTAATGTCCGGCTTATTGATGATTTTGTTTTCAGCAGCGGTTAATTTAATTAATTTATCTTTTCTTATCTTATCTGTATCTATATCTGTGTTCTTATCTGGTTCTCCGTTACGAATCGTTACATTGTCGTTTCTTTCCGTTACACTCTCGTTAATGTCCGTTTTATCTTGTTTCACTTCCGTCAAACTCACCCCACTATTTAGCCATTGCATTTGCTATACCAGAAAACGTGCGGTTTCGCAATTTTGCACGTTCTTCTTTCGGTAATTTCCAAGCATCCGCATACCACTTTGGCATCTTGCGCCCGCTTTTGTAAGTTATAAATTCGCCAGGCGATACAATATTAGATGGGATGAGTTTAGGCAAGCCAATAGTCCATAGACAAGTCTTTTTGCTAAAAGAATCCCCAAACTGATATGGTTGTATTATTTGATTAGGTTTCCTGTAATGTGTACTCATTATCCCAACCGGATTTTCAATACACACTTTCGGAATATTGGTTTTAGTAAACTCCATAAAGAAGTCAATGCCTTCCTATTGTCTGCCATCCTTGCGCTTTTCCTCAAACCATCTTGCTCCACTAACAGCCAAATGTGTACATGGCGGATGTGCTATCATCAAGTCCCAATTATCATTTATTATGTCAAATACATCCCCCTGATAATGAGGTCCAGGTTTCTCACACGGTAGAAGATCACAAGACAGGGCGTCATGCCCTAGCCCAATAAAAGCATCCCTTACTATTCCAGAAAACTCACATGCAACCAGAACTCTCATTTCACACTTCTTCGTCAAACGGCATCGGTACCCTCGTATGGTTCGGGGAGGGGCATCCAGGCAATGACGTGGGCAGGCTGGTCAACCGCCGAACTCCACTCATCGTTCTCATAAGAATCCTCAAAATATATAACTCCATAATCATAGTCGCCACTATCGTCTTTGAGGGCTACCCAATATCTTCCCGCTTCCTCTGGCTCGACCTCTGGGAAGGGATGCCATGCTATTAGGGTTTGCAACTCCTCGATAATTTCAACTGCGTCCATAAGATTGAACGAGGGCGGAATTGTTTCTGAGCAAAACATATATTTTCTACCACCTTCCAATCTATATTCATCCAGATGTTTTAAGATTAATTTTGTTCTCTCTTTCATTTTGCCTCCATTGCCTTCTTCCATCTCAATCCTCTCTCTATGAGAGAAGCAGCCCAAGCGAGATTCTTTTTGCTAAAATGCTGACTGTACCGACCTTTCGTGTTGATAAAAAAGTAGCCTTCATCATCTTTGCAAAGCTTAAGCATATTGGTTTTATCTTTATTCATGTTAACTTCTCCACTCGTCTGGACTTGATAGTAATTCCTTTGCTATAAGATTCTGCCTCAGTCATTAATGGGCAGTCTGAAAGACGACCTTCGAAATCGACCTCGACTGTTTTGCAAAGTAACAAGCACGCCAGCACCCCCCACCAACGACAGATAAACGGACATTGCCAACAACGCTCTGGTTTCCTATCCACCACACCTCTGAATTTTATTTCTAGTTGTGTACCCATTACTCGCTCCCTTTGTTATTATATTTCTTGTTACACTTTGGGCAAGTCCAACCATAATCTCGGTGCTTACTCCAACCCAAAGCCCTAAAATGCGCTTCGGCTTTTACATAGGTTTGATAACTCGCCTTATCGTCGTCGCCGCAAATGGCACATTCGATCAAATATTCCCGAACCAACACAACCCGCAATTTGCCTTCTGTTTTGGAACTAGGATTTATTGACTTCCATTGCATACAAACATCAGACCAAAATGTTTCTAATGGTACCGGGATATTCTCTTTATGCCCATATCTCGAAATAAGCTCGTTTTGTTTACTTAGTAACAAGTCCTTCCAACCTACGACTAAGCATGCACCTACAACTCTATTCGTAGGTTTCCACCGCCGGCAGGTAGCACAAATTCGTCTCATTTTCCCGGGCATTGTAAATCCTCTCCTAGCAACTTTACAAGGCACTTTATTATCGCTTTGTGCGCCTTGTTAGACTTGGCATGTTTACCTTTTTTATATCAATCGTTTCCGATAAGCTGATCATCTCTTTTTTTACATGCTCCATACACAATTATTAATTCCGCCAAATTAATGGCGGTTGGATATGAGATTCGCTCAACCGATTTACTTAAAGCCACTCGCATATTGTTCTTACATATTAATGCGGATGCCACTTGCAGGTCTTTATTATCTCGCTGCTTTGCCAATGCAACTATTAAATCCGCAACTGGTGGCTGGACTTTATATTCCGCTTCGCCAATTTTAACAATACAATGATTAGACATCAATTTTATCCTCGTCAAATGACTTCTCATAAAGGTAGTCCGATAAATCTGTGGCGATTGTAGCGGTGATTTTTTTGGTTATTCTAATAAATGCCGGCAGCTTCATACCAGCTTTTGCCATTGTCTTGATTATTTCTACAAATGGTTTTTCGCTGATTTTGGTTACAAGCACATCCGGGATACTATTATTGACCCAAGCAAAAGTTTGTTCGTCCTCGTTATAATTGACCACAACTGTTTCTCGGATGCCTACTCCTGTAACTGGATGCTTGTTGGCAGTTTTGCGGTACGCCTCAATCGTTGCCTCACGGATATTATCCTCTACCTCTTTTAATTCTGGCAGATTATCTTCTAAGAACTGCGCCGCTTCTTTGTACGTGCTTGATTCCATAGCTTCGTTTATAACCGCCTTCATCGCTGCTTTGTTTGTTGCTATCAAATCTCTCATTACTGCCAAGTCTCTTAATTGCTCTTGCATTTTTATTGCTCCTTATTACTGATTAGACTGATATTTTGATTTTTACGCTTGTAAATCGGCTACTCTAAGCGTTTTATATTTGCTATGTGGGTCCTGGTATGCCTTTATTTATGCCAACCTTAGCTGATAGTCCTTACCAACCAACCAATATTGCAAAGGTAGTACCAATTGCTCACCGTAACCAAAGTTAAACTCTATCCCTTTGTCAATAAATCGCTTGATGCTCACTCGGTACGCTACCTTGTTTTCTGTTTCCAAAACAATTAATTCTTTTACACCAGCGTCACGTGCCTGAGTGATAGCGGCGGTATCCCAACCATACCCGTTTACTGCTCTAAGTAGGTGTTTGCTTTTTCGTACCGACTTCTGCATAACCTCACCGGTTACAGTACCAATCACCTGACCTTTGCCGTTGAGATAGACCTTTGGTTTTTTACTCATTGGGCTACGCTTCTTTCGTCAAGTTTGTTTTCTGTATACATCCAAAAGCGAATGTCGGCATATATGCTCTTAGCGATACTCCGCCAATTAACCGCGCCTTTTCCATAATACTTTTTACAAATAAGCGGGTGCATGTAACTCGCCAAAAATCGCCCGTCTGGCATATTGAACAGATTTTCCATTGTGGCTTCTTGTATTCGATAAGCCCTGCCTATTTTTAGCATGTCCTTGATTGCAATACGATTACCGATTTCTGCGTTAAATTTATCATCGTCACGCTTGAGGGCACATCCAAATATTGGTCCTGAAATCAAAGTGCTGCCTAGAAAACCATGGACACACGCTAACCGTCCTGCGCAAATTGTAATTCTATTTATCTGACTAAAATGATACTGAAACCTAAGCACACCTGGTATGAGCTCAACTGCGTATCTCCAATTTTCTACTTTGCTTGCTAATATCATTGCCATGCTCACCATAACCAACGGCTCTCGCTCAACTGCAAACTTCTTTACTCCGTCATTGGTGTCACCAAAATGCGTTTCGACCAATTCACTTCTGCGAGGTAGTTTTGTTTTAAACATTTTCCTGTTGCTCTTTTTGATTGTCCTTCTCATATATAGTTAATAAATCTTTCGCCGCACGCATAAAGTTTGCGATTTTGGCTTTAAAGTTTGGGTGCCAATATAACGCACCGCTGTCGTAAAACGAATAAGTTTTTCGATACAATGCTTTTAAATCTAACACCGTCAATAATTTTTCTTTGGTATAGCAATACCCGTTGCCAAGACGATAAGTTACTTTGCATCCTTCTGTGTCCTTCTCTATCAATATGCCAATGATAGACCACCATTTGAAATTGAGGCGAAAGTCGTTTTGCGCCAAGGCTACTTTTTGACCTAACTTAAATCTGTGTGCTGTATTCATGTTATACATTCGCTTGCTCCTTGTCTAATACTTCCGAACCCACTTTTAATTCTGCTAACCACTCACGACCTAAAGGACGAAAGTCGGCTTCTCTTATTTCACCATTTGCATTAAATGTCTCGAGATAACCTTTCACCGAGTCTTTTACGATCATGCGTCCTGTTGGTGTTATGCGTTCAACATGGCAATAACGATAGGTTATATTATGAGAGTTTGCCATCCAAAATGCAACGCTGGTTAAAGAGGTTTTGTTCCACGTTTGAAACAACCGTGCCCCTTTAGCAAACATGTCTTTCGATGGCTCTTCTAACCATGTACATATTGTAAATGTTCCGTCCTTAAACAAAACCAGCCAAACCTTTTTTGTTCCTTCGTAGCTGTTATTGCCATTGTGTTACTCCTGTAAGGTTTTACCACCCACCTTCAAGACTTGTAAGTCTAGCTGTGAAACTTAGGCTTGGTTACATCGAAGCTAAACTTTACCCACCAATGGGATTGACTTCTAATTGAAGCACCACCGCGAAACGGTCTGTTTACTTCACCGGAGTCTATAATTATTACATTATTGAAAACTCCTTTAATCTGTTTGACCATATCCGCTTGCGACTTGCCATATTTGTAAAAGAAAGATTTACGAACTGTGTAGACTCCATCTCTGACCGAGTAGGTATCTGCTCTTACATAATCTTTGATTTCCTTCATTGAGACCTTGCCGATTTTCTTCATTGCTTTGCCCCTTGAGTAGTTCCTGATTTGATTATGAGCCTTCTTTAAAGGCTTTTAGTGAATATGCTGTTTCTATCTATATAAATTAGCGTCTAGCCATAGTTCTTTGCGTTAGACTGTTGGATTATTGGCTCTGTGCCTGTTTTATGCTCCTCACTCCTTTCTGTTTTGCTTATAGACGATTCTCTGGATAATTCGCCAGATATTCTAATAACCTCTGATGTTGGTATTTCTCTCATACCGTTTAACCTTTTTACAATATCCTGTTCGGTCATTTTATATTTCCCAAAAGCAAGGTTTTCTTATGTTCTTTTTGCATACATTTGGGGCACTTCCAACCACCGTCTTTATATCGCCAGCCACGTTTCCACAACCGATTCTTTGCTGTGCTTTTTAATACCGCATCAGTTATCCCACAATCTCCACAACTACAAACCATCGCGAACGAACTATCTATTTTTTTTATTTCGTCATGCTTTACAGTTATATCTCCATCGCTTGTTTCAAAACTTATTTCATTTGTCATTTTGCTCCGTCTTTCACGTATTGTATTGCCTCGGCTCTGTGACTTAGCGGAACGGTTTCTAAGAGATGCTTTATTTTAATGTTTGAGTACAACAATGCTATCTCGATTGCAAACTCAAAACATGCCATTGCGCCCATTCCTCTAATTTTTAAACCAACAAACCTGTCTTTCAAAAGCACTACTAGTTTCTGTTCTTCGTGACCTAAACTTTTGTAATGTTTTTTTAATCTTGTCGGTGTTCTTTTGAGTAACACTTCTGCTTCTATATACATAAATTAATCCCTGTCTAACCACCAGGGTATATAATCATCGCCGTTATCATCTTCATACTTCATTGCCGGGCGAACACTAACTCCCTTGACATTGACTACTTGAAACCTGCCATCTCGAATTCTATCTACCTGATACGGTTCTAAAATATCCTCTGGTGCAAAGTTACTTACCCAAATGGTTATCCCTGCCTTTGCGGTGGCAAGAATATATCTCGCATCCATTACATCTGATAAAGTTTGCTTACTAAACTCGGTTTGCCGGTCCCGTCCGATTTCATCCACGACCAAAAACTTCACCTTTGCATAATAATTCTTTCTTGTAAGATAAGCCCGCTGTCCTTGTTCCTCATCGAAGCTTGCTCTAAGGTTATTTATCATTTCGCTTAGTCTTACATAATGTGAGGTTATGTTTAATACACCAGCCGCATAAACCGTTGCCGACTTTGCCATAATAGTTTTGCCGTTCCCTGCTTCGCCCCAAATATAAATCCAGCCGTAACCTTGTTCCAGAACTATGTTATAGGCTGCCCGCATTTGTTTTACGGCTTCGGTCTGATGATAGCTGTTCCAGTCTAACCCTTTCGCCTCACCGAACGATATATTTACAGCATCGCTTAGATATTTTAATCGCTTGTTAGGACACGAATACACCTGTCCAAAATTGGGGTCGCCAACATCTACATCGTACCTTAGAAAACCAACCCCACCGCAGATTTCGCATCCTTCTATACAATTACCGTTGCTCATATTTCTAAGTCCCTTCAATAGCCGCTAGTGCTAGTTTCTTACGACGATTAATTACATCTTCAATATCAGCTAACACTTTATTACCTTTTACAATCTCTGCTAAAACAGTTGATAGAGCTGGCGGGCGTTTGTTTTGCTTATATCGCCAATCCTTTTTCCATGCTTTGCCAAAGGCTTCGATGTCCGCAGCAGCATAATTTGCTGCTCTCAACTCCTTTACCGCCCGGACAATTCGCCCCGCGTTACTTTTTATTTTCATGTCAAGTCCTGTTAAGACCTGTAATGCCTCGACCATAACCAGGTGCGATGTAGAATCTTTTAAGTTGTCTTTAATCTCTGTTGTAGTCTTTGTTAAGGATTTTGTGTTTTCACGAATTGGATTTCGTGTTTTCGCCAAATCCATTTCGTGTACTTTGTCCGCTTGCATTTTTGCCAATTCTAAGAACAATAACGAGAAGTCAATCTTGTAGTGCGTCGTTGGTGCGCCATTGGCTTTGCTTAGTTTGGTTATGACATAATGTAGTTTCTTAAACTTGCCGATTGAGTATTCAGTAACCGCACCGATTTCTTCTTGCCAGCACTTTGCTGACTTGTAAATATAACCGTCTTTACGTTTCACTTTATCAGACCAATAAATTAACTGATTTAACATTGCGGCTAAAGGTAGGCTTCCAGTTAATTCTATAAACACTCTCGGTATGGCGATTACATTTGCCTGACCGGTCAAACTAATTAATAGGCTCTTGACTTGCTCTCTATTCATAATAATCTAAGGGCAGGTTTTACCCTGCCCTTTATTGCTCCTTTGCGCTATTTTGATTTTATGTTTTTTTTTAATATTTTTACTACGGCTGCGATTTCTTTACTGGCTGTGGCAGTTACTAAATAATCATCCTCAACCATTTGTGGCGATAACCATTCCAAACCCGCTGCGACCAATTTGCGCTCTACGGTGGTTAAGGTTTCTTTCCCAAATAGATATAACTGTAAAGCATGACGTTCATTTACATCAGCCGTGTTATCACCTAAGAGAATTGCGAGCGTGCGCATGTTTTCGTCTGTGGCTGGTGCCTTAATATACTCGACCATGTCTTTGAGGGCTGTTCTTAATTGCACTGGCGTATACGGTCTTTTATCAACTTTTTTATCAGCTTTTTTATCTGCGTCTTCACGGGTATGAGATACGCTTTCTTTTGTGGTTTTGGTTGGCTGATTATTGTCGTTATCTTCTTCGGCATATTGACCAAGTATGGTTGCATAAGAATACCGTCTTAAATATGTAATTAGTTTTCCCGCCTCTTGTCCAGGATTTGCCGAGCCAACAGTAATGGGTGCTGTAACGGTGTCCTGTATCCACTCGTTGCCATCCGCATAACACAATGTCGTTGTAACGCCAACTCTGTTTTCTTCTGATGTGGCAGTTTGCACCACGACCAGTTTATGCTTTACTAAAAATGGTTTTGCGGTAGCCATGACTTCTTTTAGTGAGGCGTACTTGCTTTTAAAAAACGGGTTGAAAGAGTCAAACTTTACTGATGGCATTTCATCTCTTACTTTTGCCAAAGCCTTTACTAGATTTTCAATACTTTCTGAACGCTCCATAATTTTGCTCCTTTAATTGGATTGAATTAATATGCTTCTTAAAACGGTATTTCTTTTTCTATATTTGCCTCCAAGTCTTTTTTTAATACGAAGCATTTACCACATATATAATTGGCTTCGGGTTCCTCGAATAATTCACCGGCGATATGGTATCTGTCGCCGCCTGTAAGAGCTACCCATACATGGGTGCAATTTTTTTGTTCTTCTGTAATTACGTCATTGATTTTTTTTACCATTGCTTGCTCCTTCAATAATTATAATGTATCTTTAATAAGTTTTGAATATTTTAAGGTTGCAATATTCTGAACTTGTGCTATACTTGTTTTGCAGGCTCCTTCGTACGGCTTGTTTTGCTCCTATGTTAGAACTGACAAATGGCAGGATTACCCATATCCTGCCATTTGTCGTATTCGCTATAACAAGGTTTTTAACCTCTTTCTCAACTCTTTGCCCTCATGCACTAGTGCACTATAGCCCGTGTACCTAAGACGCTTTACCCATTTTGCGATTTGTTCGTCTGCGTATTTGAGGTTATCAGAATCAAAACCTAATTCTATTTTGTCAAATATGATTGTCATGCTTTCAAGTGCAATCCTTCCAGCATATGCGTAAATATCCTCGATAACGGCTTGCTTCGTTGCCTTTGCATAATAGTACAAAATTGCCTCATTGATAGTCCGTGCCATTGACCAATCGCGTTCGCCTTGTATAACTTCAATTGCGGTGCGTGCTTCGTCTAATAAATTAAAACTGGTTATTGTGGCGGTCATTTGAGTCTCCGTTTACCGTTCCTAATTTGATTATATAATAATTATATAGTAGTCAAGTGTTTTTTGTCAAGTAAAAACAGGGTCAATTTCTGCTCAATCTTGACGCAATATTTTAGGCAATTTAATAACAAAAAAGCCTAAGATTGCTCTTAGGCTTAGGTTTTGCACGTATTATATTTATTTTGTCGAGGTCATACGTTTGGTGATTGAGTACAAACCGCTTGCACCGAGTCCCATGCCGATGCCGAAGTAACCAACTTCAATCCAAGCCTGCGCAGCCGGGTACAAAATATACAGCTGATACACAACACCGAATATAGTACCGACAAGCATACTAATGACCACAAGCCAATTTCCAGACACATTGAATTTCTTAAACAATTCAACAATTCCTGCGACGATTAAGAGTGTACTAAATCCTGCAATTTCATAAACGTTTTCCATATTAAATCTCCTTATATTAACTTAAATAGTCTTGTTAAAAAATAGATTAACGTAAACATGCCAATCGCGCCTAACGTTGCCATTATCCCATTAAGCTTTTTTTCCACTTGCGCGAGCCGTGTTATTAATGAGTGTTCCGGATTGCCGTTTCCAAACAACGCTTTCGTTAGTTTGTCAATGTCTTGGCTTAACGAAGTGGTTGACTGATAAATCATATCCGCCAATAAGTCAATTGCTTTATCCTTGTTTGCCTCCTTCTTTACCGTATTTACTAGTATTTTTAACTTGGTCGATTCTGGCATTGTAGTATCTCTTTGTTCTTTTATTTTAGCACAAGTTTTTGCGATGCGCTTTAGTGATTATTTAAATACTGATTCCATAATATGTCTAATCTTTCTTTATCAGTATATCCAGGTGGCTGACATTTTACCCATTCTTGATAAGTAAGTAGGCTGCCATTAAACTGATTGAGGTCGAGCGTACGTGAGAAGCCGGGCACTTTTCCAATATCGGTATACTGATGCATCCACCATGTTTTCCAACCACCACATTTTGGTAGGCTTGGAATTGCTACATAATAATTAGCAATCCAAAGTTTTCTGTCCATGTACAAAGGTATACCCATAATTTCGTCCCACGCATAAGGACTGGTGTAAATATCCAAATCTTTTCGGCACAAAGTGTCTGCTTCGTTTAAATAATTCACTACCAAAGAACGGCTCAATCTAGTTATTGGTCTGCGGTCTTCAACATCGCACCACAAATCCATTGGCAAATCTAATCCGTCTATGGTTTCTGCGAAAACGTTCGCTTGTTCTTTGGCACTCTTTGACCCAATAATATAGTGATATGCGCCCATGGGCACACCTCTTGAAAACAACTCTCTATAATGCAAATCGAATCTAGTGTCCTTCCACACACCATAAGCTGCTCGTAAAATAACACCGTCAACAGATTTGGCAAAGAGGTCATAGTCAAATAGCTTATCGTCTTTCCAATAACTCATGTCTACTATGATAGGTCTATTCATTTGGGTTTCCTGTCTGTCCATCTTTTTGACGACACACCGAGTTTGACCAATACCTTTTTGGCAACGTTTCTTGTTTTACCACTCTTATCCATTTTGCTTTCTTGCATTTCTTTGGTGTTAACTTCGTTGCTCATAGTACCTCCTGATACTCGTTTATAGATTGTAACATGTAGTGTCCTCTCTTTATACATAATATCTCATGCTGCCTCATACGTGGCAACACAGTAAATTCTTTTCGTACCTGATGCAGTCCACGCTCCTTCAGCCATGTTCGTCATAAAGTTTATATCGCTGTCGTTATGTGTGATAGACCAGCGAGTTACACCAGTTAAAGGTACACCATTATCCTGTGCATAGCCATTTACGCCAGTCGTTGTGGTGGGTGAGTTGTTCGTAAACGGCAGAGCGAATCTCGCAACCGTATCATTTGATGTGCCAGCGGTTATGCCAATAACACACGTCACCACTTTGCCTCTCACTGTAAAGCGATATACGCCTGTTGGTACGCCAGTCCATCCTGTTTGCGATGATGGAGTCCAGTTAAACCAATCTGGAAATCCTGTCGGGCTTGATGCGTGAGAATAGAAAGGCGAAGTAATTGCTGCATTAGCAACTACAAAATCTGTATTTATTGCTATAGTTAAAACTGTATCTGCAACCCCTACTATTACCCCATATCTTACTGTCGTTTGTGTCCATTTTATTTTGTCATTTATCGCATATTTAGCTGCCGCACCTGAAGGTACAGTTATTGTTGATGCAGAAGCATAAGCCCATGTAGCAGACGGTATCCACCCATCTGCTTGCGCAATGGCTAAATTAGCTATTACTTCAGCCTTAGTCTTTTTGACCCATATCCCATCCCCGCTTGCCATTATCATATCGTTCGCGGCGGTGGGTGTTGGAATACCGGCGAATGATCCAGCAATCCACTTGACCAATCCGGCATCGTAAAATAAGATACAGATATCTTCTTCGTCATCGAGAGTAAAATCATTACCACCAACACAAAGAATATTTCCAGTTCCATGTTTTATCACAATTGAGCGAGCATCGTTATCTGGTCTGATGACCAGCATAAATGTTTCTTCAACATTGGTTCCTAAATTAATAGTAACCAAATCATCACTTGCAGCATCGGCATAAGAATCAACAGTATGATAATTTTGTACAACAGTTATCTCACCATCAGTATCGATAGTTAGTTCTGTTGCACCCACAAATGCAAGAGTATTCCAGATCTTCGCAATATCGTCTTGAAGCTGATTAATATCATCGGCATCGTTTACATCTCCACCGACACCATCGACACGATTTTCTTTGGTCGTGTAAGTTTTAGTAGTTCTTGTCATATTTTGCCTCTCAGTTATATCTTAGTTTAGATCCACCATGGGGAATATGCGCATCGATATCACGGCTAGCTTTTCTTATCCTACTTTTTTTGGATGTTTTTCTTTTCGGATATTTCTTTTTCATTTAATTTGCCCTTATATAGTGCATGCTGAAACTGGGATAATGATCATTATCACGTTCCCAAGTTGCTGGAGATCCTTTGGTGTGTCTTACATATGCGTTGATATATTCAGCCGCATCCAAATCGACTTCTCCAGAGAAAGAAAATTGTTCTCCGTAGGCATTTGCATCATTTACTCTCCAAGCTAATCGTGTCCCACCTGATCCATTTTTAAAAACTGCAACTTGTCTATAACCTGTCACTTCAGTGTAAAATCGACCATTGAGAGTCCAGCCGTAAACACCATCTTTTTGTGCAACTAATCTACCAGTATTTGTTGCAATGCTGTGTAATCCCCCAT
>Ga0307928_10002030_pt1 | contig 15512 bp, 21 predicted proteins | sample AceLakmetagen232_FD_201815 | JGI IMG/M metagenome (GOLD analysis project Ga0307928, IMG submission 201815) | Saline water microbial communities from Ace Lake, Antarctica - #232 | ecosystem: Environmental > Aquatic > Non-marine Saline and Alkaline > Saline | place: Antarctica: Ace Lake... | reverse complement strand
GTCGGCGGAATGAAGTTTTCAGCTATAAATTTCCAGCCAAAGGAATAATGATTTTTCTTCCATCACAAATAATTTCTTCTAGGTTAACATTAAGAGGATTCTTATGAAATCGGATATGCGCACGGTTAGAAGTAAAACAAATAAGTTTATGAATAGTATTATCATTTTTATCTCCGCAATGGTGAACAACTTCACTTCCAGAAAGATAGCGTCCAAGATGCTTTTCCATTACAAGACGTGCTTTTATAACATAAAATTCTTTATTGCATATTTTACATTTAATAAACTTTCCAGTTTTTATTCTTGTCATTTTTCCTCCAAAAAAATAAAGGCGGCTTTCAGTCCGCTAAAGAGAATACGGTTGTACTCCCAAGACTTACTTACCGCCAGTTGTTGGCATAAAAAATCCGCAATCTCTTTAGCTTCTTTAAGTATAATCTTATTATTTAGTTTGTCAAGTGGTTTATCTGCTCAAGAATTGCAAAAAGGCAATATGTTTATTTGGGACGACTTTTCTAAAGGATTGAACACAAAAAATTCTGCATTTACTCTCCAAAAGAGCGAAGCTACTATCGCAGAGAATATTCGTTTTGATACCGAACAAAAGTCATTCTCTAAACGAGATAAGACTGTAAGCTATGGTACAGCAGATGCCTCTAATCCCATTTTAGGTATGCACCGATTCTATATGAATGACGGAACTAAATTACTCTTAGTCAATCATTCAGATAGTGTCTCTAAAGGAACTGACTCAACAGGAGCTTTTGCTGAGATTTTAGACTTAACTACAGGAGATCGTAAAGCTCAATGGGAGACATGGCACAATTTAGCCATAGGAACAGACGGATATAATCAACCTTATAAATATGACGGCACATCTGATTCAGCGACTTATCTAGGTGCTCCATTAGCGACTGATGCCGGAAGTGGCGCAGGACCGGATGGTGTTTATTCTTACAAAGTCCTCTGCTATACAGCTACTTATGATTTCTCTTTCGATACGCCATCAAATACTATTACTGTAGTTGATAACGATATAGATCTGACAATGATTCCTATATGTCCTGATACTTATTTAGGTGAGGATGTCACAGGGAGAAAAATATATAGAACAGGAGCAGGAGATTCTACTTATGTCCTTTTATCAAATGGAGATATAGCGAATAATACAGCAGTCACGCTTACCGATTCAGATGCAGACGGAGCTAGAAGCGGAGCCTATAGTCCTACGCTTACAGCCGCCCCACCAAAGGGAAAGTTAATCTTAATTCATTCAAACAGACTTTGGATACTTAATAATCCTGATAATCCGTCAAGAGCTTATTATTCAGATGACGGAAGCCATGAATACTTTCCTTCGATAAATTACTTAGATATAAGAAAAAGTGACGGAGACGAGATAACATTCGCTAAGACTATATTGGGTAAATTAACAGTAGGAAAAAATAACACAGTTCAAAAGATTTATACCGAAGGTACGCCTACTGATGACTGGGAGATTTCCGATCCGTTTAGTGTGGTAGGTTGTCATGCTATGTACTCTGCTGTAAACACTCCTCTAGGGGTAGTCTATCTCTCAAATAACGGGCTTTATATATTCAATGGTCAATACTCAACTATGATCTCTAATCAGATAACCCCAGAGATACGAGATATCAACCCTTCTAATTTCGTTAATGTTTGGGGAGAATATTATAAGAATGCTTATTACATGACCTATACTTCCTCAAAGTCAGGTGCTTCGGCAAATAACAGAATTTTAGTTATAGATTTAATAAACAATGCGTATTCGATAGATTTATTCAGCGTTAATGTACTCAAGAATTTCAAGTCTGGAACTGATATCGAGGCTTTATATTCAGGTTCTTCCTCAGACGGAACAGTTTATGCTCACACAGATACAGTTAAAGAATTAGTACATAAAATTCATTCCGACTTTACAGGCACTTTTGATGACATGAGATATATCCCGACAACAGTCGGTGGTCTTGCTGAAAGCCCTATATTAGAGTTAGCTTGGGATGTAACGATAGATACTGTTACAATAGACACCGTAGGCTACGCTACAATAGATGCCATGCACGGCGTTGTTGACCGGCCTGCTATCGGTGGTTCTTACACTTCGCAAATCTTAAATCTCAATGCTTCGACTTATGACAAATTATACTGGAATGAATCAATCCCATCAGCCGGAGGAAATGTAAGGTTTAGATTAAGAGCAGACGCAACTAGTGATGGTGTGTCGGCAGCAACATGGTCTTCATACGTTTCAGACCCATCGGGTTCTGATATTAGCTCTCTAACGGCAGCCGCTTATGCTCAGTATTATATTAGCATGGACACGACAGAAATAGCATATACGCCTACAGTTTCAAGATCAGGGAATTATGTTGTGAGACTTACCTATAACACAGTAGGTACAACCGCAGAGACTACAATTCCTTTACATTATCAATCAGGTTGGTTCGACTTCGGAATACCGGGATATAAAAAGACAATAAGAAAGATTTATGCTTACTACGATAGCGACGAGACTGGTACTTTAGATATTAAGCTAGAAACTCTTGCAGGTGATGAGGATACTTTTGAGATAGACTTACAGGCTTATCCTACGCAATATGTAAATTATACGACATCGGGAGCGCTCGTAGGAGAATTTTTCAGATTAGATATTCAAGAGACAAGTTTAAATGCTTTGAAGTTTAAAAGATTGGTGATTTATTACGATGTTGAGCCTTTAATATGAAAAAACTAATATTACTTATTTCTTTACTTTTATTTATGAAACCTCTTTATGCACAAGAAGCGATTGAGAGTTTTGATGATAAGAATATAAGCATATTAAATGACTCTATTTATAATACAGATAGAAAAATAAGAAAATTGACAGCATATACTCAAGATAGAATATTATTATGGTATATACCGAATGCTCTTGCTACTGGTACAAATAAAAGCGGAAGGCTTGATATCCCATTTGAAGGAACAATAATTAAAGCTACTGCTTATTGTAAGACTGCTCCTACGGGTGCAACTTTAATTTTCGATATTAACAAAAATGGAACAACTATCTGGTCAACGCAGGCAAATAGAATTACAATATCTGCTACTGAAAATTCAGCAAGTCAAACTGATTTTAATGTAACTGCGGCATCAGAAGATGATTATTTTACAATAGACATAGATCAAATAGGCTCAGGCACAGCAGGAGCAGACGCTACAGTTCAATTAATAATAAGGTCAAATTAAATGATTAGAATATTTATTATATTATTTCTTTTGTTAAGTATTTGTTATCCTGTTTATTCGGCTGATACAAACTGGATTGTCGGATCTACAAATACTGGAAGCACGGATGGAGATGATGGGATTTATAATACTACAGCTTCTATGTTTGATGAGAATGACGCTACTTACTATGGTTCTTATGAAACTGATACTTCTTCTGTAACAACTATAGGAAATTCTGAGTTTGCTACTTCTCATTCTGTTAATAGAATTAGAGCAATATTTGGTAGTCTTGTTGATGGTGGCAGTACCGCTACTTATTTAATACAAGCATATTATAGTAGTTCGTGGCATACCATTGGATCAGGTTCTGCGGCATCTTCGCCTCAGACTGTAGACTTAACGGGATTAACTTTAACAGGTGTTTCTCAGGTTAAAGTTACCATTGTGGATGTTGGGTATAATACTGGTTTTGGATGGGTTGCTGCTTCTACTATTTATGAAATTAGTGCATGGGGTACAGACCCTGCAGGATATTCAACAATTTATTAAAGGAGAAAAGATGAAAAAATTTGTACTGATTTTAGCGTTTTTATTGATTTGTAATTTAGGCTATACTGCCTCGGAATGGAACAAGTCTGAGCCGCAAGGATTAAGAAGTGTTTCAGATTTGGACTATTACCAAAATCAGAATAACACAGCTTTAGACAGAGTTCTTGCTAATTATAATACTATAGTTTTATCCCATAACTCTGCTTCTCAAATCACCGCAAGCATAGGGGAAGTGGTATGCTCTAACTCAGATGGCTCAACGAGAAAGATGAGACAGAATACCTCGGCAACAACTGTTACATGGGCTATGATTGATACAGGAGCAGAGGCGGCTAGTACGACATATTATGTATATGCTGATGCAGACGCAGACGCAACAACAGCAGTATTCAAAATATCATTAAGCTCAACCTCACCTACAGGCGTTACGTCTTATAAGAAGATAGGAAGTTTTTATAATAACTCTTCGTCTAATATTGATAGGACAAAAATATATACAGTACCATACGGATTTGCACCTACAGCTTTAAGTGGTCAGCCTCCTATCTCAGCAGTGTATAGTTACGGAACAAGTTATTCATCTTATACTGCTAATAATGGGGATGTAAAAATTGCTTTTGGTTATGCCCGAGATATAGCAGGCAATGGCACTCAGGCAGTAACCAATCTGCCTTTTACGAGTTCATCGACCTACAGCGCTGTATGCGCTCAATTTGGCTCTGCGAGTGGGGCGGCAGCAGGAGCACCTAGCGTTTTAAGCATTGATAGTGGTTCGCAGTTTACTATAAAGAATAATCATCCTGATGCAGTCGGAAACAATGGAGATTGTAACTGGATTGCGATTGGATACTAAAGGAGAAACTATGAAAAAAATATGTTTAATTTTACTAGGATTACTTATTCCAATTTCATTAGCGTATGGAGAGTTTACAGTTTTTTACGATAAAGACACGAACGAAATCTTATTTGTCTCAAAGGATAAAAAGAATGTCGTCTTATCTGAGAGTGATTCTATTAAGCTAAAAGACCAGAAGATGATAGGGGATATAAAAGATTACCCTCTTCAATATCCGATTGAGTATTATAAACTAATAAATAAAACCTTTGTAGTGAATACGCAGAAACTAAGCAATGAAGCGAATCAAGGAACTGCTAACGCAGAAAAAGAAACTGAGTTGAGTAAGGTAAAGCTGAGAGCTTACTATAACGCTTATTTAGACTTAATTAAGGAAATAGAGTTTAAGCATCTAACTGAAGCGGATTTTAAACAATAGGAGATAATTATGATTAAATTTTTAAATAGTTTATTACCAAAACGATTGCGTAATAATGGTGGGTTTTGGCCTATAGCGGCTATGGCTGTTGGTGCTGGACTTTCAGCATATAGTGCCTCAACTAAAAAGAAAGAACAAACAATAACTCAACTCCCAGAGTATCCAGAGAGTGAAGAAGCTAGAGGTTCGTGGTGGGATAAACTTCAACAATGGGGAGAAGACCCTAATTACGGAGCGATTTCACCCGATTGGGATAATATTTGGGAAACTGTACAAAGACAAGTTAAACAATATTACTCTGGTGGACCGTTAACAACAGGTATGCGAGATAAGCTAAAAGCTAATGTTGCCCGTAGGAATATGGGAGATCAACCTGCATCAGATTATCTAATGGCCGCTTCTTACGCTGATGAAGCTAATAAGATGAAGGATATCGCCACAGAGCAAGGTACTCTTAAAGCTAAACTTTCTGAACAAGGAAGAGCTAATTGGTTGTCATCTATACAGAATCTATCATCTATGAAACCAAATTTTATAACAGGCGAACAAACATCAGGTGGTATTCCGTGGATGGATATAACAGGAGCAACTTTATCAGCAGCAGGTACGGCAGGTTTATCGTTAGAATCAGATACACCTACTAAAGAAGAACCAGAACAAAAATTCAGTATGCCTGAAACAACAAGTAGCCCATATCAAAGTATAGATAAGATCGATCATGGGGATTGGACAGATTTATTCAAAAGATAGGAGAAAACTATGGTACTAGAACCTAAGACAACAGTAATATCAGAAGACAAAAGTTACGGATCTGATTTAGCCAGTAAGCATATTATAAATGCTATTAACTCTATGGCTAAGATAAAAATGGAGAAGATAAAACTTCAACAAAGCAATATGCTAGATCAACTAGAACGAAAGCGTAATCTTGAGGACTATCAAGGTAAAAAAGATATTGATGCTAACATGGAGCAGAAGAAACAGCAGGGGATAATGGATATGTTTGGCGGTGGGCAAGCACAACCACAAGCACAACCACAAGCGCCACAGCAAACTTCTCCGGCAGAAACCCAAGCACCTGCAATGTCTTTGGAAGGTGGCGGTGTAGGGGATGTGACAGGACAACCTATGCAGGAGCCTCAAGATACAGGAGCCCCTGAGATTCAACCAACTCTACAAGGAATTACTTTACAAAAACCGCCTCCTATAAAAACTATTAATGGCAGACAGTATAAATTAACGATGAAAAACGGGAAAATGGGTATGTCAGAGATAGATAGTTCTGAGTTTATTTATTCTCAGATATATAAGCAATTAGAACAAGGACAATCTATTAGTGAAGGTTCAGAAAGAAGAGCTTTAGAATATAATGGTATTAAACCTATAGATATTCAAGAGAGAAAATTCGCTTATAAGTTAGAAGAAGATCAATTAGTAAAAGATAGACAATCGAATATGGTTAAAGATGCCGCAAACGATACATTGAACACTATTAATGAGGTTGAAAAAGGAATGAAATACTTCGGCCCATTCGGAGGTACTGTTCCACCACAAGTTTGGGAATCTGATAAGATAAACTGGCTTGCAAATTACAATAAACTCATTTCTAAAAGAGTCTTAAATGTTATGACTGAACTAAAACAAGCTAGTAGAACTGGGGCAACTGGGTTTGGGCAGTTAAGTGAAAAAGAGTTAAAAGTTTTGATGGATGCGTCAACAGTTTTAAAAAGAAATATGTCAGAAGAAGATGCACGACGATATCTTAACGAAATGAAAACATCTCTTATGACAATTACACAAGGAGATGGTGCTGAGAGAGACATGCAAGGAGTTGACGAATCAAATATTCAAAATATCCCAGAGAACGCAGTTCACTATAGTCCTTCTACCAAGAAATATTACGATATTAATGAAGAGGAGTTGCCATGACATTACCACAAGATGCAATTCCAATTAGTGAATTAAAAAAGAAAATGCCTTCTGATGCTATCAAGTTGGGCGTTTCTAAAATTGGAAAACCTTATTTAACAGCGCCTGATCCAACATCTAATGTTAATATTCCACTCGAAACAGCAAAAGGTACATTGAAAACTATTGGTCGTAGCGCTGGCAGAGCTGCTAAGAGCCTTGGTTCAGCAGTTATCCATCCAGCACAAACAATTAAGGGGCTTGTTGATATGTCTACATCACTTTCTCCTATTCGTATGGCTTATAGAGCGATGACTGGAGCAAGAGATAAAACAGGATTAGAGAATCTTATAAATCATTATCAAAATAAATATGAAGGCCTTGGTAATGCAGCAACTTACTACTCTCCAATTAGAATAGTGAAGAGAGGAATTACTGGAAAAGACGATGGTGTTCAAGGGAACGATATTCCAAACTTTGCTAAAACAATTTCTGAGGATCCATTTGGGTTTATATTAGATGTTTCTATTATTGCAGGAACAGCTGGATCAATTATGAGAAAAGCTGGGAAAGCTTCTAAAATATCCGCATTAGAGAAAGCTGGTACGTTACCGACAGCAACTCAAGCTATTAAAAAAACAGGAGAGATAGTAAAGAGTTCTAAAATTTACAAAAAAGCATTTCCGACAAATACTTATAGAACAAATCTTGCTATAGACAATGGTATTACAAAAGCTATACGTCCTTCAGTTGTTGGCAAAAAGACAGCTCCTCAAAGAATGGCATATACAAAGAACTCAAGAGATGCTGTAAAAACAATAGTTGAAAATAAGAATGGTTTAAGATTTACAGACGAACTTGGTGAAACAGTTAATAGACTTCCACAAAACCTAGATGAATTTTCTCAAGCAATTCAACAGACAAAAACACAAATTTATAAATATTACGATGAACTATTACAATCAGCTGGAGAACAAAAAGGAACAGTCTCTTTATCAAATATCTCCAATAAGTTAGATGATGTAATTAACAGTAAGACTTTACAAATAAAAGAACCTGGAATAATTAAGTACGCTCAGGGAGTCAAGGCGAGACTTAACGCTGCCGGAAAACTAGGAGTTAGAGAAGCTGATGATTTGATAAAGACATACAATAATAGTTTACAGGCTTTCTATAAGAATCCAAGTTATGATCTAGCTACAAAAGCATCTGTAGACTCTCTTATTGTTAATAATCTTCGTTCTTCATTAGATGATGTTGTAAGCACTATAACAGGAAAGCAATTCCAAAGACTCAAGAGCAAATACGGAGCGTTAAAATCAATAGAGAGAGATATCAACAGAAGGGCTATCGTAGCAGGTCGTCAGAATGTAAAAGGTTTGATTGACTTTACTGATATATTTTCTGCTGGTGATGTTATAGGTGGGATTACAGGTCTAAGTCCAGCAAGAATTTCTAAAGGTATCGCACAAATGGGCATCAAGAATATTTTCAAGAAATTAAACGATCCAAACAATATTGTTAAAGATATGTTTAAGAGAGTTGATAAATTATACGATCCAGTTGCAGATATTATTACGCCAGAGCTTATGAGCCGATTGCCTGTCAATATGCAGAAAGCTATTACTATGTCTCAAAGACAGAAGCAAATAGGATTACAAACAAAATTACTACCAGCACCTAAAGATGTTCCTTTTGCTCCGAGAGGAACACCAACTGCTACTAGAAAACTTAGCACTCCGGCAGCAGAAGGCACGGGAGTTATACCCGGTCAAGCTCCATATACAGGAACTACGTTACCTGCTGTTTCTCCAAATCCAAGAGTAAAGCTTACTTTTGAAGAAATTCAAAGAATATTGAAGACTAAGCAAAAAAAGGGTGGGATATTAAGGTCTAAGGGAATGGAGAAAGTTAACCCGAAAGCCATCATAGAAAAGTAGCTTATCTCTCCACCCCCACTATCTCTTCTTCTTTAATAAAAATATACTGTTTATCTTTAGGAAGCGCCCTGTTCCACACACGCTTGAAGTGCGCTATATCGCCTACTTGAGCCGATTGAGCCTTTAAAACACCCTTTTTTGTCGTTTTCTGACCCCCTACAGCTAAGACAAGTGCTTTGTGGGGTTTCTCTTTGACTGTTTCAGCGATAAATAGTCCTGAAGCAGTTTGTCTGAGATCTGAGATGATCTGACAGAAGTATTTTCCGGCTAGTGGTTTTATGTTCATAGCATATCCTTACATAGTACAGCTCGAGGTTTTAAAGATTTGAACTCATTGCCTTGTTCGTCTGTTATTGTTGTACCTTCGTTACGATTAAAAAGCACATGATCCCCTACCTCAAGATCGCCTCTAAACGGACTCTCCGGCCCGATAGATATAACCTCTCCGTAGTATTCCATGACATTCTTTTTACCACCATAAGTTTCGGGAATGAACATATTTCCTATCTTTTCTTTGTAGTGGACTTTGACGATAAGCATATCTCTAGGTGCTATAATTTTCTTACCCATTTGTAGAACTCCTTGTTTGTAATAGCATTGATGCAACGGATTATTTCTTTGATCTGCGCTATGTTAACTTCTTTCTTCTTTCCTTCTAATTCTGCTACTTTTTCAGATAAAGTTGTAATCTTCATTATTAATCCTTTCTTAATTTATCTACTTGTTTATGAAACCTCTCACGTGGTGTCCATGTTCTTCGTTTGTATAATATCCTTGCTGAGAAATACCCTAAGAAGAAACATACTAAATAGTCTACGTTCATTTCTCCACCTTTCTTAGCATTATCTTATTGAAAAATCTCCTTAGACAGTAAGAGCGTATCAGGCTTATGACTGTGAAGATAATCCCGATGTTAAATGCCTTGCTCGGAGTAACATTTAAACCAAACATAGAAAGGATCAGAAGGTTAGCTGACCAGTTGATACCAAAGCCTATAACGATATTTACTATAGACTCAAATAGTGAATGTTGTTTAGTCTGTCCGTTTTTCATGAAATGGCAATTCCTTACATTGAAATCCTGCTGCTTTTTTATGTCCACCACCACCATATTTCTTAGCAAGTTCTGAACAATCTATATCTTTAGTTGAATAGATAGAAACAGTCCATTGTTTTCCATCAAATACAAATGGCATCATTAAATCAAAATCTTCTTTAACTGAATTAAAAAGTTGACTCGACACACTTCCTGCATTACAACAAATGACTTTATATCCTTCAAAAGTAGCCCAAAAAGACCAGCTCTTGATTAATCCTGCCCAAGTTTTATCTCGATATTGCAAGGCAATAAGTCCTTTATTCATAATTTCTGAAAAATTCTCTAATGAATATTCTTTATTACCAAATTCTAACCATCTTCTCCACTCACAGCTTTCAGGATGATTTTCGTAAAGACGTATTCCTGTTTGTAAAACATTTAAGTCATTTCCATAATTCGAAAAATCCCAAATGTCATAATCGCCAAGCATCTTGACAATTCGTGGTACTTCTCTTTCTGGAAAGAAAAAATTCCAAGTTAAGACACAACCAGCAACACCGTCTTTTCTTACTCCACTAACTTTTCCTTCAAGATGAGCATTTTTCTCTATTGCTGTTTTGTGATGATCTATCCATATAATTTTATCTGTAAGTTGTATTAATCTTTCAAAATCTCCTTCTTTTTGTAAAGAAAAATCAACAATAACAATAGTCTCATTCTGAACAATTGAATCAAAAGGAAAATCATCTTTATAATTTATCGGTATATAAGTCTCACCGCTTTTTTCTGATTCACTATTATTATAATATTCCTTTACAATCGCTCCTGCACATTTCCCATCCATATCCGTGTGATAAAAACATTTCATTCTAATGCTCCTTTCTCCTTTATACACGCTCTTAATATATTTGAATAGTTGATATTGTCATCTAATGTATCGCCTATTTTCTCACCCTCAACCTTTGCTTCGCTCTTTAGAAGATTTGCTATTCGTGAAATCTTGTCGCACATTCTAACCAACACTCCTGTCTCAGCACTACATACACCAAGAAATTCAACTAACTTGAAGTTCTTTAGAGCATCACCATCTCCGGCATAGTCATGGTTCTTGGCTTCCATGATCTTATTGCATCTCTCAAAGGCTTCTTTTTGGATTGCAAACAGTTCTTCTTTTGTCATTTTGTCTCCTTAATCTTTATAAAACCAAGCTACGTTACCTGAATCGGTCATACCTCTAACGGACTCAATCTTTCCGGATAATCTTGCTTTTCTCAGAAATTTATCTGCCCGCACCTCGCTTATATTCATTTTCTTTGCAATTTCTTTAAGCGTAGAATATCCTTTGGGATTTAAAGGAAGTTCTCTATTCTTTAAAAGCTCACCCCACGTCATTCTCATGTTTGTTTTTTTCATAATTTCATAGTCCCCGCTTTCTGTGCCTTGATTCTGCGAATAATGGGATACCAGTTATAATCTGTTTTGCTTGTTATTTCAAATAATACTACTCCCCAATCCACAAGTCCGCTGCATAACTTAGCTCCAAATTTAGACCCTAAACCCTGTAAGGCCGGAAGCGTCATACATAATTTACCAGAAGTTCCGCAGTGAGTGAAATAATGAACATGCGATCTTATGATAACATCAGCCCTTGGTTGCATATTTGTTAAAGCCCAAAGTTCATTCCATAATGCTTCTTTAGATATGGCTGTATGTCGGCCATAAGGTACGGATGAACTTCCTATGTGATGTTTAATATCAAATATCAGACCATTAACATTGATCCATTCGTGAGCACCAATCTTATCTATTTGAGCAGAATCTTTAATGATGTTCTCCCAGTCGTCACCATCTGTACTGGTGTGATAGGGAGTATTATGGCACATAAATCCCTCTGCTATATAGGTCTTAGAGGTTGTACCTAATCCCCACACAGTTTTCTCACCTATAAATTCTATATTTTCTATATATGTTTTATTCTTATTTGTATTTCTAATGCGCCCCATTTTATTTACATTGAACTTCGCCATTAATCTTGGTGGCCTAATACGACCTAAGAATTCAAGGATTCTGCAATACCCACCCCTTATAGAGATTTGTAATATCTTTTTATCTCTTTGTTTTTTAGATATACCAATATGAATTCCTAAATCCTTGCAGAATTTTTTTACTGTTTTAAACATTTCATTATTGTTTTGACACGCATCAACTCTAAAAGTGTGTTCATTGTAGGCTCCTCTTTTAGTCTTTAATGACATACATAAAGAACCTTCACCATCAAAAAATCCAGATAAATATCCTGCTTCATAGCTTGTGTTCTTTTCCCAAGGTGTTATTATTCTTGTAAACTCTATCCGCCATTTTCTACTATGATTTTCACACCATATTTTTCTTTTAAAAAGTTCTTGTGTCTGTACCCATTTATATTTATCGTGTCCATAATTTATTAGAAATGGATGTTCTTCTGAGGCATCAATTATTGTTCCATCAGATAAATATATTCTATAAGTATTCTTAATAATTGGTTTATTTTCTACAACCGTAGATTCACAGAAATACCTATTATTACTTACTGTGTCTAATTTCTCTGTAAAAGATAGGAGTCTGTCTCCTTTTTTCAGGTGTTCAACGTTTCTCCACTTTAAATCAGCCGTTAATACTCTGTGTCCAGCTGTTAAGCAACCAAAAGTGGCGATAACCTTCATGTCCTTTTTGCCGTATTTTCTAATAAAGTTTATTACTTTAGTTGCCATATTACATTGTTCGTGCATATCTGCTGTAATAAGTTCTGTGCCGCCAGATTTCTTTCCTTTGCCTTCTATTAGATCACCATTAATTACTAAAAAATCTAACTCCGGCAATGTCTTTAATATAGCTTCAAAATTATCCCATAAAGACTTTGCGATCTTATACCATTTGTTTCTTTTTGTTGCTGAGTTTTGTTCGTATTTATGTTGATAAGACGGTGGAGTAAGACCGACTAAATGACCGCAGTGTAGATCACCTAAAAATAATCCATATTTTTTATGTGACATTTATGCTCCTTTCTTTATCTCCGCTTTTATAGCTTCGATAGCTTCTTCATTTTCTCTCTTTTGCATGAATTTTACATGAGAGTTCATGCACTCTAGTAATCATATATGGTTACTTGTTAGGTTTACCTTACACATGTTAGGTTTCATTTATTCAACTCCTTAGATTCGTTAGGTGTGTGTATATCTCTCTTACACCTTTTACATATTCTATGCCATATCTTATAATCTGTATAAAGTGTTAAGAATGGTTTACGTAAATCATGTCCTTTAATTAAACAAATTAGATTACTCATTTATTCAACTCCTTAACAATTTCTAGGCATTTGTTGAAGCCTATATCATGGTTTTGTAAACTTATGATACCTGCGTCACTAACATGAATCATGGTGAGGTCTGGTAATAGTTCTTTCTTCTCAGGCAATTTAACATCACAGATACCACTAGCTAGGATAGCTTTAGAAACTCCCTTGTGGTCAAAATATACATTCAATCTTTGAGGTGCGTATAAATCACATATCAACTTCTCCAACTTTTCCTGTTTAGTCATTGTCTTTCTCCTTTACAATCTCCATATAATTACCAAAACTATTATTACTCCAATTGATAGACACCTTAAATATGCCCCATGTGCTGAAGGTATAAAATTCCATCTCCAGTTATCAAACAAACTGTACCATAATAAAATAAGTAATATAGAGGCTAGTATTCTAATTTCTCTCCATTCATATCTTTTAGCTTTTGTTCGTAGTATTTATCCCCTCTGCCAAACATCCATATTACTGTGCAAAATATAATTGGTATTGATATAATGATAGCTGTAATTATAAATAGAATTATAAATAGCTTCATTTCGTCACCTCCCAATAATCATCACAACTTCCATCCTTGTTGGGTTTATAATCGCTATAGCATTGATACTCGCTAGATTTAGCTGTGAACCTATAACAAGTCTTTCGTAATTTACATTTGCTATTAGAACACATTGATATATCAGGCATCCTTATCTCCAGCGTTTGGCTTTAAATTCCCATTCTTCAACTCCGATATTATCATTTCAGCTTCGTATTGAGTAAGCTCATTAATAAGTTTTCCGTAGTTTTTAGATGACCACTCATCTGCGGATAGACCATTTTGAAAGTCTAGTATCGTAGAGCAGAGTGTCATCTTTGTATTAAAGTTCATAATCTTTATGTAACTCCCAAAAAGCGTTAGTGTCTACTCCGAAGAAGTTCTGCATAAAACGATCAACCTTTTCCATATATTCGCTAAACTCTGCTTTTCCTAATGTTGTTGTCGTAGGTTCTTCTATCTCTATGAATTGACCTTTGTGCATTATCTTTTCTGATAGGAAGTGAGTTTTTATATCTACATGAAGTGCTTGCTCGGAGAAATGACCATGTTCTTGTACGTTTGCATCATTGATACACCAGTGGAGGTATACCCAGTAAAGAGAATTTTGCGGAAGTGTTCGAGTCGCACCCCATTTAACAGTAACTAGTTCATTCTTTGGTGGAAGCTTTTGGTTAAATTTTAGCTTACCAATAAGCTGTCCCTGTTCGTCAATCTTTGTGTCTAATACTCGTGCGATTATTTTAGGCATTAAAAGTCGTCCTGTAGTTTTTCCTCTTTCTTCTTTTGCTCAAATACCGATATGAGCGTATTAGGAATATGACTTAGCTTTACATATTCTTTATCATTCTTTCCTGTAAAGAGAATCCCTATCTTGTTCCAAGAAACTTTTTCTTCTCCATCTTTTGTATAGCTCTCCCTGATACATAAATCTTTCATTTTTTCTCCTTTTTTAGTTGGAATTTATGTCCACACTTAGGACAAGTTATTTGGTTTTTAATAATTTCTTGAAGTCGTAACTTTTCTTTGCGATCTTTTTCGGCTTTAGCTTGTGCCTTCTCTTTAGCTTTTCGTGCTTTTTCCTCAACATCCTTTTTTTGAGCTTCTATTCTTTCTCGTTCAATGCGAGCTTGTTTTGATAATTCTTCTTGCTTGGCTACTGCTGTGGCTCTTATGTCACGCATCTTTTTCTCTAGTTCTTGTCGTTCTTTCCTTGCTTTTTCTTCAATAGCTTGCTTTTCGGCTTGTGCTTTCTCTTGTTCTTTACGGTGTTTTTTATCTCGTGCTTCTGCTTCTTTTTTAAGGCGTTCATTCTCTTTGCGAATACGTTCTCTTTCATCTGCTTCGGCTTTCTCTTGAGCAATTCGTGCTATCTCATCTTTCTTCTCAGCTTCAAGGCGTAACGCTTCCCTCTTTTTATCTTCTTGAATTTCAACGAATTTCTCTTGATGTTCAAGATATTCTTCAATAGGTATAATAAGAGCCTTTAAGACATTAGCAATTCCATCGATAGCCTTACCTTCTCGTAGAGCTTGTTCTTTTAAACCTTTTCTAGCTTTCTCGATAGCAATTCGTTTTTCTCTGAGAAATAATCTTCCGGTACGAGCCATCTGCATTTCAGCTTTTTGCGTTTCGTTGGTAACCACAAGTGTTTTTGCTTTCTTTGCCCATTCGTCTGCTACTTCAAAATA
>Ga0307928_10002029_pt1 | contig 15517 bp, 21 predicted proteins | sample AceLakmetagen232_FD_201815 | JGI IMG/M metagenome (GOLD analysis project Ga0307928, IMG submission 201815) | Saline water microbial communities from Ace Lake, Antarctica - #232 | ecosystem: Environmental > Aquatic > Non-marine Saline and Alkaline > Saline | place: Antarctica: Ace Lake... | reverse complement strand
TAAATTTAATGAAAAAATAGATAAATTTTTTGAGTATAAAAAAGAGACTGTTGTAGATATGAAGTCATTAAATAATATATTTTTAAATTATAAACGTAGTGATAAAAGACCTTGTTTTGTTAAGTGTGTAAATAAAAAAATTAATTCGGAGAAGGAGGATGTATATGATTTAAAGGTTGAAGATAACCATAATTTTATAGCCAATGGAATGTTAGTACATAACTGCCATAATTACGCAACGAGAAAATTGCTTCCTTATATTAAACAAAAATATAAATACAAAATAGGCTTGTCTGCTGCTTTAGAAAGGTCGGATAATAAACATTGGGAATTAATGAAGATATTTAATTATAATGTTTTTCATTATACTTCAAAAGAAGCTTTGACAGAAGGTATATTAAATTCTTTCAATTTTACTAATATAGGAGTAGACGTAGATTACGAATCTTTTAAAATATATGAAAAGATAAGTACGGAGTTAAATGCTTTATTTAAAGCCGGTGGCGGATTTAATAAAATAATGAGAGGTTCAACAGGATTAAAATATAAGATGTTATCTTTGGTGGGAAAAAGGAAAAATTTAATAAACAATTATAGCAGGAAATTTGAAGTTGTTAAGAATATTATAGAAAAAAACAAAGGGAAGAAAACAATAGTCTTTAATGAATATAATTCTACTACAAATAAATCAAAATGGTTTTTATTAGATTTAGGAATAAATTCAGTTATAATACACAGCGGAATACCTAACGATAAAAGAGAAGAGGGGTTAAGACTATTTAAGGAAGGTAAGATAAACGTTATACTAACTTCTAAGGTTTTAGACGAAGGGTGGAATGTACCAGCTGTAGAAGTTGGGATAATTGCCGCAGGTAATTCTACATCACGGCAAACTATCCAACGTATGGGTAGAATATTAAGAAAGAAAGAAGCAGATAGTGAGTTGTATCAAATATATTGTAAGAATACAGTTGAAGAAAATTATGCTAATGAAAGAGCAAAATTATTTAAAGAATTATCTAGTAACTATGTTGACCAGTGTTATACTTTAGATGGGGAGTTGATTTAATTTAAAGTGAAGAAAAATATACTTGTAGAGTACGTAAGACTTAAAGAGACACTTAAAGATTATATAGTTTTGAGAAATACTATTGGTAAAGTTTTAAATTTAGAGGGTGGTGTTACATCCTCTATAAAAATAAAATCAGGAACAAAATTAAGGAAGATAAAAAAGGTTCAAGATAAGCCTCTAGTTTATAAATTAATAGACGTCGGGTTTCCTACTCTAAGATTTTATATATTAGCTAAAAGATTAAAGTGGTGTAATAAAAAAGAAGTGGAAGTTAAAATGAAAGAATGGCTTTTGGAGAAGAAGAGAAATGGATGAAGGTTTAGGGTTTGGAAGGAGAAATTTAATTGATAAGGTTATAGAACATAATTGGAAGGACGGAAAGATTGTGTTTAATAAGAATGAATTATTGTTTATTATTCAAGAGATGTTAGAGGAAGAAGGTAAGCAATATTTAGAACATAATAAAAGAAAAGGAAGCCCCTTTACAGTTATGCGTAATTTCGCTAAATATCTTTTGTATAGAAATTTAGCTAACTACGATAGTATGGTTTTGATTGATGGTCAAAAAGGAACAGGTAAATCTTCTGCTGCAATAATGTTATGTAGAGAGTGGTGCAAGTTATTAGGAATAAGGTTTGACCCGAAAAGACATATAGCTTATAATAATGCAGACGTAATGAATAAGATAGATATGTTAAATAATTTTGAGCCGTTGATTTGTGTTGGACAAAATAGTAGAGTTAGAATAAAAAAAGAAGGGGTAGAAAAGTCAATAGAAATAAAAAAGTTAGTTGATATGAAAGATTATGAAGTTTTATCTTATAATAAAGATAAAGATATTTTTGAATATAAGAAGCCAGAGAAAACAATATTTACTAAAAGAGATAAGATTTATACTTTAGAGTTAGAAAACGGATTAAAGTTAAACGCTACAGGAAACCATTTAATATTAACTAAAAATGGGTATAAAAGAATGGATGAGTTAGGAGATAGTGATGAAGTAATTTTAAGTACTAAAAAGTGTGTAACTTGTGGGAAAGAATATTTTAATAAACAGTGGGATGGAAAAACATGTAGTAAAGAATGTTTTAGATTGTGGAAAAATAAAAATGCATGGGGAAAATTACACAGAGAAGAAAGTAGGCAGAAAGGAAGAAAAAGATATAATAAAAGATTTAAGGAAGATTTAAAGTTTAGGTTAAAACATAATTTAATAACTAGGTTACCAAAAGAAATTATTAGAGCAAGATTATTTAAAGGTATAGATAGATTTGAGAGAACTTTTAATTGTACAATACAGTTCTTTATTAAATATATTGAAAGTAAGTTTGAAGAAGGTATGTCTTGGGATAATTATGGGCATGGGAAAGGTAAGTGGTGTATTGACCATTACTATCCTGTAAGACTAATAAATTTAGCTACTTTAGAAAACGCTAAAGAGATATGTAATTATAAAAATATAAGACCTCTTTGGAGTATAAAAAATTCAAAGTTTTGTAGTTTCACGGAGGGAAAATGATAACAAGTAAAGTCAAATCAATAAGAAAGGGGAAAAATAATGTTGATTTATATGATATTATAGGTATACCAAATAATCATAATTTTGTAGCCGAAAATATGGTAATTCACAATTGTGACGAATCGGTACGTTTTGCATGCACGGTGGCAGACACAAAAATAAAAACAAATAAAGGGGAGTTTGAGATAAAAGATTTAGTTGGTAAGAAAGATTTTAAAGTTTTATCTTATAATAAAAAAAGAGAAAGGTACGAATACAAAAAAGCAGGTAAATGTATAAAGGTTAAAAAAGATATTGTTTATGAGATTGAGACAGAAGACGGAATGAAAATAAAAGCTACTAAGGAACATAAATTTCTAACAAAAGAAGGAGTATATAAAGAGTTAAAAGATTTAAAAGAAGGGGATGAAATTTATGGAACTTTTTGAATATATTGTATGTAAGTCTTGTGGTAAAAGGGTTGTAAAAAATTCAGCAACACAAAAGTATTGTTCTTATGCGTGCGATTATAAAGCTAAAAGAAAAAGGTTGTTAGAAGATAGAAAAAACAACCCACAAAAATATAAAGATAGGGATAAAAGATATAAAAAAAAGTATGGTAATAATAAAGAATGTATTATAAGATTTAAAGAGTTAGAGAAAAATAGAGCAAGAAAACACAAAGGGTATAGCAACATACATAAAATAAAATCTATAAAGAAAGTAAAAGAAGAAGACGTTTATGATATAATAAATGTAGAAAATAATAATAATTATATAGCTAATAATTTTATTGTTCATAACTCGAGCGAAGATTGGGCTAAGAAATCTCACAAGGAATTGAAAAAGAAATTAGCCCAAGTACGTACCAAACATTTACTTTACATATTATGTTTCCCTCTTAAAATTCAAAAGTTAGAGAAGACTTATTTGGAGTCATTTACAAATTATTGGATTTCATTATTCGACAGGGGAATAGGTGCCCTTTATGTTAAAGATAATAACCCAGTTAACGATACATGGAGAATGAGTGACTTTAAAAATATAGGAAGTTATACGGAGTTCACCTCGACTAATCAAATTGCTAGTAAATTAAAGAAGCACCCAAATTTTTGGAATATAATTAAATTTCCAAAACCACCTAGATGGTTATATGAAAGGTATCTAAAAGTTAGAGAGACTAACGTCTACGACGATAACTCTCTGTTAAAAAACACCTCCAAGGAAGATATACATAAATCTTTATTAATTTTAGCGTTGAGAGATATAATGACTCATGATACAACTGTAACTATGAATAGAATAATACTTCATATTAAAGGAGAATATGATTTACCTATAACAAAGGGTATGGTGCAGAGTGTTATAGAAGATAGTCGTCAACTTGTTAATAAGATTAGGGACAGTTCTATAAGTATAGAAGATAAAGAAGAAGATGGTAAGGAAAAAAGTAAAAGTTTGTGACAAAGTTTATAATATAGATTTAGTTATAGAGGATGTCAAAAAGTTTCCACATACTTATAATTCCATTTTAGGAAAAGAAAAAGGTAATAAAACTTTCCATGTTATATTAAGACGTAAATTAAATAAATGTTTAAAGAGAGGAGAGATATGTAAGACTAGTATTCCAGGTACAAGATTTGGTAAGATTATTTTTTATTATATTCCAAAGAAGTATTTTATATTAGTTGAGTCAGATAGGATTGGTAGTAATGTTTATGTATTTTTTGAATATAAAAGATTAAATAAATTTTATATTCAGTTAAGTAAGTATTGGGAATTAAAGAAGGGCTTTTGGAGAGAAAGAAATAATAAGAAAGATATTTTCTCTGGCAGAGTCCTCAAGTGGATATGAAGAAGGAGATGATATAAAATGAATATAGCAAATTTTTTAATACAAATATTTTTTACTCTTTATACATTACATTTAACTAGAATGATATTTTCTAAAAAGCAAAGAGAAGGAAGGATTTTTTTAAATAAAAGATTAAATGAGTTGAGGGCAAAACCTATTAAAACCATAGAAGAACAGAGGGAGTTTGTTAATATGAGATACCCAAAACTTTGGGGTACTTTTAAATTAAAAGAATTTTTTAAGTTTAAAAGTATAATAACAATGGTATTTCAAGTAGCTTTATTTATATTTATAGTTAGGGTTTATATATTTTTATTTTTATTTTTTGATATAAATTTAAAGTTATGGATGTCGTTAGCTATAATATTTACATTACCAATTTGTTTGAACTACATTCTGAAGAAGTTTGGGGTTCAGCTGCATGACATTAGTGTATTTTTTAAATGACAATATTTAGCAAAAAGCTTATATATAAGTTAAATTATAGTTAATATATAAGTTAAATTATAGTTAAGTTATAAGTATAAACATATTGTTAAAATAATAAAGTTAAAATATGAAGGGTTTAACAATTACAATCAAAGATTAGGCAATGCGAAATAGTTAATTGTATGTGTGAACAAGGTTGGTTCTGGGCTTTCGGAACATCCAACTGGGGACACGAAACAATCAGGAATAAGATGTGTAAATCCGAAGGGCATCCCTGTATTGTGGATAACCAGCACACCAACGCAAGATTGCCTAATCTTTTATGTTTAAGGTTATATAAAATGGCAGATAAAACTATCTAACGGAGTGTGCTATGTAAGATGGAATTGCAAGAATGTAAACTCTAAATGTTGTAAACCATTACCAAAAGAAGGAAAAAGATATGTAGAGTGTGAATACTATGAAAGAAAAGCTTGAATGGAATGAGAAACTATTACTGTTTATACTATTTACATTATTGATATTGATAGTTTTTCTGATTACAAAATGTGCTATTAATGAAGTAGACCACGAAAGATGTATAGAGGATGCTAAGAGAGGGGTTGAAAAGTTTAAATGGAACAAAAATGATGTCAACTGGAGAGCACAGAAGATTTTTACCAAATGTCCTAATATTCCTGCGGACTTTCCATTGTCAGACTATTTAGGTGATGCATAATGAGAGAAATCAACAAGCAGTTCATAAAGCACGCAATGGCTGGAGCATCTTTTTATGGTGCAAGAGTTATCATTGCATGGGTGTTTATAGATTTGATGGAGTTTAAAGCTTGGGTAATAACTTCAATCTCATCATTGATGTTATTAGTATTGGGATTTTATGTGGGGAAAAAATATGTCTTTAAATAATAAAACAATCATCATATTTATTCTAATCTTATGTTTAGGCACATTTTTAAGATTCAATAATTTAGATTTTGAATGGAAAGATAAAGAATGGGCAGATGAAGATTATACATTTAATTCAGCCAACAGTAATTCTTTAAACGAGGTAATGTCATATACAAAACAATGGGAAAACACTCCACCACCATATTTTGTTTTTATGTATTATTGGACTAATATCTTTGGAACATCAACAGCTTCCCTAAGATTTCCATCTGCAATCTTTGGAGTAGCATCCATCATATTATTATTTTTTATTACAAGAGAATTATTCAATAATAAAATAGCTTTGATATCATCATTTCTATTAAGTGTTTCATTACCAGATATAATGTTTTCTCAGACAGCAAGAGTATTTTCATTATTCACTATGATAACTCTAATATCAGTTTTCTTTTTTATCAAAGCTAAAGAAGACAAATACATATTCCTATGGTTTTTATCTCTTATTTTGCTTAATACTGTTCACTATATCGGCTTGATTGTAACTTTAATTCAGGGTATAATTTTGTTGAAATATAAGAAGAACCTGCTCTATTTATGGTCTTTTTCATTATTATTTTTTATTCTTTTAATTCCAAGATTTATAACAGCATTTCAGAGATTTTACAATGTCATACCTAATACGCTTGTAAATAAATTTCATGTGGTTTCATCAATGAGTAATGCTGTAGGAATAATATTATTTTTGATGTCACCAATTATGTTTATTATCACATCATTTATAATAGTCAAATATTGGGAAACAATAACAGAAAAGTATAAAAAAATAAATGTAAATTATCTATTTGTAGGAATAATAATATTTTATGTCTGTTCTACAATAATTATGATGAAAATAACTTATCCAATATTTTTTCTAAGGTATCCTTTGTTTATTACACCATTCTTATGTATACTATTTGGAAGTTTAATTGGGGAAAAATTATGAAAATATTTATCTTTAAAAAGTCAAGAAGACTATGTTCTTAAAATATTAATTTAGGGCGCAGATGAATGAGATATAATTAAGTTAACAGAAAGTTTATATATTAAAAGTATATATTACTATAAGGTAAAAATGAAAAAATTTGTTATTGGTGATGTTCATGGAAGAATTGAGGCTTTAAAAGAAGTCTTAAAGAAAAGTAAATTCGATTATGATAAAGATAAGCTTATAGTACTTGGTGATGTTTGTGATGGCGGATATAATACTTATGAAGTTATAGAAGAGTTATTGAAGATTAAGAATTTAGTATTGGTGTTAGGGAATCACGATTTGTGGCTACTTCAACACATCAAAAATGGATGGGCAGGAGAGTTGTGGCTTCAGCAAGGAGGGGCTAATACTCTAAGGTCTTACGGTGGAGAAGTAGAAAGAGCACCTTGGTTTTTAGATAATCATATAGTAAAAACTAGTGATATAAATATACCAGTTACACACCAAGAGTTTTTGAACAGGGGAGTGTATTATCATGAGGAAGATAATATGGTATTCGTGCATGGTGGATTTAATCCAAATATACCTATAGAGGATAATGACCTTAATACTTTAATATGGGATAGGTCTTTAATAGAAAGGTGTAAGAACGGAAGAAAGTTAAAATGGGATAAAGTATTTGTCGGGCATACAACAACTCAATCAATTAAAAGAGCTGGCTTTGAATCCACCTGCTTAGAATGTGGGTATGAAAAAGACGAAACAATAAAGAAGTGTTTTAAATGCAAGTCTAGTAATATACAAGTATCTAGAGGAAAAACAAGTCCGATTATATTTAATAATTTGTATTGTTTGGATTGTGGTGCTGGATGGGATGGTCGTCTTTGTCTATATAATATAGATAATAATAAGTATTTTTTATCAAAGATACAAAGGAGAGCAAGATGACCTACAATGATTGAAATCATCTTTTGATAAACACCCCATAAAGAACTAGAAATAAAAAGTTTTTGATTTTTCTGCATCTGAATCTTTTGAAAAGTCTTTTGAACTGCTTTTTGTCATAGCATCTGTTTACTGGCTCGTCATTTGGATTCTTTTTTCCTGTTATGAACTTTCTTATCAGCAGATTGTTGTAGAAGCTGTGCTTCCAAGGGACTTCTGCGATTATTATCCCTCCTGGCTTTTAGCCAGTCATACCTTGCATCCTTTATCTAGTATTGTTTAACATCCATATTTTGCTGAGAATAGATGGCTCTTTTTAAAGTTTTGTTATATACTGAATAAGGTGAAGCTTTAAAAACCAAATCTATTCTTTGAGCTATCATGAATGTTGTAATAACTATTCCTGCTTATAATGAAGAAAGGACTATAGGAAAGATTGTAGAAGAAATAAAAGAAGTAATGAAGAATACTAAATATAAATATAATAGCTTTTCTTTTTCCTTAGCTAAATAGTATTTTCCTTTTATTGGATAGTTAGGCATTTCTATTCTATATATCTTATTAAATTTTCTAAATGACATAAGGGTTTAATATATATTTTAATATAAATAATTTATGGTTCTTCTTCCAAAAGACTTATATATTAGTTAGCTTTTACAGTTTTTAATAAACGTAGAAGTCGTGTAACATAAACTATTTCTACAGGGGAAAAATAAAATGGAAGAAAAAATTAAAGATGTAAAAGAGAACGAAGCATTAGGAGCAGATAATGAGTTTGTTGAAGAAGAAGGAGCACCAGAAGTAGTAGAAGAACAAACATCAGCAGATAATAGACCAGTAGAGGAAGAACTAACGCCTGAAAGTTTAGTGAGCGAAAAATATATCAAAAATCCGGAGGTGGGAGAATTTATTATCTTAGATGTAAAGAAGATAGTTAGCAATCCTAACGTGGCTGGTACGAACAAGACTACAGGAGAAAAATTTGATATTGGAGTGAAAAAGAAAGACGGGCAAGTTATAAGGCGTGATATAATTACCAGCGATGGAAGATATACTGTAAAGTCATGGGAAGTTTTCTATTCTTGTTTTGGCAGCGACGGAGTAATTAGTAAATACGCTAAAGAGCATGGTAGTTTTGAAGGATTAAAAATAAAAATTCTAAAAAACTTCAACGGAGGACATGCAATGCGTAGCGTAGAAGAATTAATGAAACTTACGGATAAGACTAAAGAAGAAGCAGAGAAATATAAGGCGGAAGTTGCATTGGCAATGAAAGAACATAGACTTTATACCGTGGAGTTAGGAGAAGAGTAATTTTTTATGGGAAGGTACATTTAAATCTATCTATCACCTCTTTTTTCACTGAATTTCTTGTGCCTTCCTGTTTACTTTTTAAACTAATAAAGGTAAATATAAAAATGGAAAAAGAAAAGAAATTATATAGTATTGTTAAAACAAAAGAATTTTTTAAAGGTAGAGATTATGAAGCTAAGTGGGATATGTTGGAGGCAGCAAATGAAATTTAATAAAGCTTTAAGTTATTCTTCTATCTCTGTTTGGCAGAGTTGTAGAAGATATTGGCAGAATAGATATTTATTACATTTACCAGAAGTGTCTGACATGAGTTATGCTATACGTGGCTCTCTTGTTCACTCAGTACTTGAGAACCACTACTCTGATAAATATAAAGATATAGAAGAAGCTAAAAAAGATTTTAACGAAAGGTGGAATAAAAGTAAATTAGGCTTTTCTATATTAAGTAAGAAAAAAGACGAGACTTGGTTAATGTGTTTGCACGGAATACAGCACAAATTAAAACCCACACACAATGAGTATAAATTTTATTATGAAAAACCCTTTTATGTTGGGTATGCTGACATTTTAAATAAAGACGAAGGATGGATAGCTGATTATAAGACCTGTGCTAGTGCAGACAACTCCCATAAACATCAAATGAAGTATTACGCATGGGCATTTCATAGAGAGTTTGATAAAATACCAAAAGTTAGAGTACTGTTTTTGAAGCATGGTATTAAAGAAATAGATTATGAATTTACAGAAGAGGAGATAAAAGGGGTTAGAGAAGAAGTAGATTTAGTTAGAGAACAAATTGAAACTTCTATAATAGATAATAATTTTCCTAGATGTTGTAAAGATTTTAGCACTTGTAATATATGGTGCCCATTTAAAGAAGTATGTAGAAAAGAAGATTTTAAAGAAAAGGAAGACTTAACCTACACACTTTCAATCAAAGGTTGTTATTTTTATATAGATGGTTTCTTTAATCAAGTATTAGAAAGACAACTTAAGAAGAAGTTTTCATATGAGCTTAAAGATGCATATTTTATAAAACAAAAGATGCCATGGGCTAATACCACTATAAGATTTTATAACGAGAAATATAAGAGTTTGCCTATAGGATTCTTAGAAGGATTAAAGAAAACTTTAACAGACTTTGGAGCATATATGAGAAAGAAAACTAATATCGTTATTAAAGACTTAAGAGTTTTTGATGAAACAAAAGTTAAAATGCCTGAGAAACTCTTAAAGAAAGAATTAAGAAAGTATCAGGAAGATTCAGTAGACGCATACTTACCTAAGAAGATAGGTATAATTGAGATTGCTACGTCAGGAGGAAAAAGCCTTGTAATAGCCGAAATAATAAGAAGGCTAGGTATTAGGACTTTATTGCTAGTTAATCGCTTAGAACTCGTTAAACAGCTCAGAGAGACCATTCAAGAAGAGTTAGGTATAGAGGTTGGAGTTATACAAGGAAGTAATTATAATGTTAAAGATATAACAGTAGCTACAGTTCAAACTATTAGTTCTAAAATAAAAAATAAAGACGATAAAATTATTCCTTACCTTAATAGTGTTAGGTTTTCTATAATAGATGAGTGTCAGAATATTGGTATGAATAATTCTTTTATTAAAGTAGCTAGTGAGCTAAAAAATACAGAGTATAGGTTATTAACTTCAGGAACTGCACGAAGAACTGATGGAAATGATATGTGGATAAATTCTATAGGAGGAGACATATGTTATAAACTTAACGCAGAGAAACTTATAGACCAAGGGTATATCGCAAAACCTGATATAAAGTTTATCAAAGACTTCATGACTAAGGAAGAGGTTAAAGAAGCCGAACAAAGATGTATGAAAGGATTAATAAATGAAACATTTAAATATCAAAGTACGTATAAGGAATTCATTGTTAATAATGAAAAGAGAAATGAGTTAATAAAGTCTCTAGTGAAGAAAAATAAGAAAACTTTAATTCTAGTTAAATTAGTAGAGCATGGGGAATTACTTAGTAAGTTATTAGGTGCACCTTATTTTTCAGGTTCTACACTTAAAGACGATAGAGAGTATTTATTAAATAAGTTTAAGGGTGATGGACTTAATTGTCTTATAGGCACGATGAGTATATTCTCGGAAGGTATTAATATAGAAAGGTTAGAAGTTCTTATAAATGCTAGTGGTAATAAAAGTGATATTAAATCCGTACAGACTCTTGGGAGACTTCTTAGAAAACACAAAGATAAGAAGACCACAGAATATTATGATTTTATAGACTATCCTTTTTTATTAAGTAGAATATCTTTTGAAAGAGTTAAGTCCTTTAAGAAAGAAGGGCACGACGTAGAAATCAAGCTTAGATGATAGAGGTAAAAAAGTTAGTGAGGTAAAAGTCACTTATGGTGTTGTTACAACCGGCATGTGCAACTATGTTGCACGTGACTGCACAGCCTCTTGATTTTACTTTTGTTTTTTAACAAAAGATTACTTTGCAATCTTTGTCACGAGTGCCAGAAAGTTTATATATAAGTATATATTTTTAGTATATACTTATAACGAGGTAATAAAATATGAAAAAATTTAAGCCATTATTAGCAGTTGATGCAACAGACTATTTAGATACAATTAATTATCCTAAGTACGCAAGTTATAAGTTAGACGGAATTAGATGTATATTTCATCCAAAGTTGGGTATGGTTAGTAGGGCGTTAAAACCAATTCAAAACAAACAATTACAGGAAAAATTTAAAGTATTAATAAATTTTTCAGCGACTAAAGGCATTATATTAGATGGAGAATTATATGGTCACGATTTGACATTTCAACAGATAACTGGTGCAGTAATGACACAGGACTTTTTAGATGAAAAAACAATTAAAAAAATAACTAAAAGACTTAGCCTAGACTCTAAAGATAGTTATGACGCATATGTTAATAACTTATTACCTAAAATAAAGTTTAATTGTTTTGACTACTTAGAAGATATTAATGATACTTTTGATGCAAGATGTAAGAAAATTGATACTATAGATATTTTTGATGGCATGATTATAGTTGAGCAGAAAGTTGTTAATTCAAAAAAAGATGTTCTTAGGTTATTTAAAGAAGCTTTAAAAGACGGCTATGAAGGATTAATCCTTAGAGGTATAGATTCTCCTTATAAATTTGGGAGAGCAACATTAAAAGAAGAGTATTGCCTAAAAGTAAAACTTTTTGAAACTTTTGATGCAGAAATAATTAATGTACAGCAAGCAACAGAAGTTGATTCTAATGCAGAGAGGAAGACTAATGAGTTAGGACGTTCTGTCACATCTAAAAAGAAAGGAGATAGAATATTAATTAATAAGGCTTCAGCGTTTATGGTCAAATATAATGAAGAAACTGTAAAAGTTTCATTAGCTATGACCGACGAAGAAAAAGAAGAAGTATGGAAGAATAAAGAATCTTATATTGGAAGAATTATAGAGTATAAAGGAATGCAGATTGGAGCTAAGAATGTACCAAGGCATCCAGTTTTTGTTAGATTTAGGGATGATAAGGAGTGAAGTATTTTAGCAGAAAGTTTATATATAAGTATATATTTTAAGTATATATTAAAATGCAAAAAAGAAATAAAAAAAAGATTAAAAAAACAGCCGTTTTAATATTCTTTTTTATTTTAGTTTTATTTTTAGGGTATGTTAGTAAAGATTTTGTTGATTTTTATAATAATAAAGGTTTTGAAAGGTGTAAGATGTATAATGACGGGGAAGTACCAAATGTAAATGGATTATATTTTTTGGAAGAAGATTATTATTGTGTTTGGACAAAAGGAAGAAGTTTTGATAGAATAAATACAACCGAGTATCATGAGGCGTGTCACGCACTCATTAATAAAGACACCAAACATTTTTGTAATAATATATCAATGAGAGGAATAAAATGAAATGCAAAATGAATAAGAAAGGAGATTTTAATTTTGGGTGGAGTTTTATGTATGTTTTAGTTATTTGTTTTTTAATAATGATGGTAGTTGCTGTAATAGATACTGTAGTTTACGAAAACAGAATAGATGAGGCTTGTGAAATGATTGGAGCAAAACATAAAATAATTCAAGAGACTGACGCTTGTTTACAAACAGACGGAGAAGCTTTCTTTGTTGATTTTGAATGTAAAGGTTTGTTGTGGGCAAAGAAATGTACAGCACAAAGAATAAACATAGGAGATTTTAATGTGAGGATAAAATGACACCACTAGATAAATTTAAAAGGAAATTATTAAAAAATCATATTACTAATAGAAAAAAGATTATTATGTATTGTGATGAAGCAATAGACGAAGTAAATAAAGAGTGGCTTGACGGAATGAGCGAAGCCATTAATAAACCTTTTAGGAGTAATAAATAAAATGACAGAAGAAAAGAAATTTAATCCAGAGAATGTAATGTTCACTGAAAAATATAGACCCAAACACGTGAAAGATATAGTCGGTGACTTTAAGGATAAAGTCATAAAGTATATGGATAACATAGAGAGCTTTCCTCACATATTACTTCACTCGGTAAGTCCTGGTTGTGGAAAAACGACATTAGCCAAAGCTATTATTAATGATTTAGATACAGATAAGTTAGTACTTAATTCTTCAGATGAAAGAGGTATAGATACTATTAGAGAGAAAGTTAAAGAATTTTCTATGACTAAAAGTAGTAGGATAGGAAAAAGAAGAATAGTCTTTATGGATGAAATAGACGGTACCACACGTATAGCAATGGACTCATTAAGAAATTTGATGGAAACTTATGCTAGTAACGTGATTTTTATATTAACCTGCAACAATATAAATAAGGTGACAGCACCGATAAGAAGTAGATGTTTAGAGATACCTTTTAGCAAGCCTAATAAAGAAGAAATGTATAAATACTTAGAGGGTATATGTAAAGCAGAGGAGTTGGATTATTCAGAGGAAGGCATCAAGAAATTGATAGAACTTAATTATCCTAATATAAGAAATTGTGTAGTTGTGTTACAGGATTTAAAAACAGAAGGAAAGAAAGTTATAGATGAAGATGTTAGACCTCTAGACGAAGCCTATAAGATGTTATGGGATAAAATAAAGGATAAGAATTATACAGAAGTTGCTACTTATGTATTAAAGGAAAATATTAATACGAGAGAGTTAAATAAATACTTTTGGCATAAAGCCTTGGTAGAAGGCAATATAAAAATAATACAATTAACTTGTAGAAATGAAAAGGATATATCAATCGGGGCTATCCCCGAACTTATATTTGTTACGAGTTTAATAGAGATGGTGAAATAGAATGGCATATATAATAGGAACAGTTACGCTTGCAATTTTAGTTGTTTGGATGTTATATATGCAGTTTAAAAATTTCGACGATATTAGAATGTATAAAAATAACACTGAGAGGTTAAAAAGATGAAATATAAAATGTTAATTGGAATGTTTTTACTAGTGATATTAGTAGGAGTATTTGGGTGTGTAGATACATCAAAAGAAACTACACTATTTTTTCAAGATTATATTAAAGGAGTAGAATACAATAATAATGCTTTAGATTATCGTAATGTAGGGAATATTTATTATGATACGTTTTATATGTATTATGTAGATGATTATTTTGAAGAAGCTATAGAGAATTGTAAAGATGCTAGAGAATATTATGTTTATGCAAACAGAGAACATAATTTAGCTAATGTTTATTTTAGAAGGTCTAAAGATTATATGGTGGAAGGTTATGAAGATTTGATAGAAGCATATATTAATTATGGTGAAATAACTATAAAGCTTAATTGGCTTAATTATGAGGCATGTGAATATTTTGAAGAAGGAAGTTATAATTTTATGATGGGAGATTTAGATAGTGGTAATTTAGAAATAGAAAAAGGAAATGAAAAAACAACTGAACGTGATAATCTTGTAGAAGAGATGAATGAATATGTTAGTATTATAGAAGTATTGGCAGTAGAGAAAATAAAATGATATATGAAATAGCATTAGTAATATTAGGTTTTGGAATAGGGCATTAGCAGTAGTTATTACGTTTTTTAAAGAAATAAAAGGAGAGTAAATGAAACTAATAAGTTTTGACCAGAGAGAAGAAAGTGTATTAAAGAACTTATATACTAATAAGTCTTCGGAATGGATAGATACTTTAACTAACGAAGAAATAGTACCACACGTATTACAGCTTTGGTTATTGGCTAATGTTAAGGTTCGTATTCAAGCTAGGTGGCTAGATAAATATACATATACTTTACCACCTAAAATGTATTTAAGTTTGGCTTGGAGTGTTATACCTAAAGTAAATAGAATGCCTTTTATGAATTATATAAAGAAGAATAAGAAAGATGATAGATATGATTTTATATTAGATAGTTTAAGAAAGCAATTTGAACTTAGTGATAATGATTTTAATATAATAAAAGGAAGATTAATAGATAGCATAGAGAATAACAAAGAAGATTGGTTTAGGTATTACGGAGTTCCTAAAAAGTATTGGAGACAGAATAAGATAGATTTCAATAAGATACGAGAAGGAAGAGTTGTAGAACTTAA
>Ga0307928_10002028_pt1 | contig 15520 bp, 20 predicted proteins | sample AceLakmetagen232_FD_201815 | JGI IMG/M metagenome (GOLD analysis project Ga0307928, IMG submission 201815) | Saline water microbial communities from Ace Lake, Antarctica - #232 | ecosystem: Environmental > Aquatic > Non-marine Saline and Alkaline > Saline | place: Antarctica: Ace Lake... | reverse complement strand
AATAGCAATTGGCACGTTTATATTGCTCGCTAGTATTGTGTCTGTAGTTTTTGTATATTATTTAGTGCTAGGAAATTATAAGGTAGGTATGTAATGGAGAGATATAAGTTTAGGTTTTGGGATAAGAGCTTAAAAATGCTTGTAAATTTTAATGAAATTGATGGCATTAATTATCAAGCAAAACAAATAAATTGGTATGGAGTTGAACAAGTTGATGAATATGAGTTTGTTCAGACATAAGAAACCTCTAGGTTTGAAGATGTAGAATCAATGCAATATACAGGAATAGTAGATAAAAATGGAAAAGAAATTTACGAGGGAGATATTGTAAAGTGGTATTGGGGCGCTGGAGAAACTGATTATAAATATGGAGAAATAAAATATTATTCTTCATTGGCTAGATTTGTATTCAAGGAGTCTTTAAACTGGCACGCACTAAATTTAAATGAAAAAAACAGAAGCGAGATGGAAGTTATTGGGAACGTGTTTGAGAATCCCGAGCTTTTAACGAAATATAACATAGTCAAGGAGAGATAAATGGCAAAATCAGGAACAGTTATTTTACAGGAAATTCAAAGAGTAACAGGTAATTTAAGATTAAATGTTGGTGTTATAAGTAATGATTTAATGAAGATAGAACTAGATAAATTAAAAAACTTAGAAGAGGATTTGCATATAAAATATAATTCAATTAGAAATACTATTAATGAGGAGCTTTAGATGGCAAAAGTAAAAGAAAAAACATTAGAAGATGCGAACGCAGAAGTAGAGTTTATGATTGAATGGCTTCGTATGGAGCTGTCAATAAAAGAAAACGATAGCTGTATACATGACGTGCGAGAGACTATTAAAGAATTTGGAGAGATGAAATATAAACAAGGATATAAAGATGGATGGAATACAGGAGTTTTAGATGGCGAATAAGGAATTAACAGATAAACAACTTATACTATCAGCGCTTTATTACATGATAAGTGGAATAAAGAAAGAACGCAAACAAGTATTATCAAATAAGTTTCAAGATCCTTTCAAGCGTAAGAAACTTTATAGCATAAATCAAGATATAGAAAGGACTGAAAAACTTATAGAGAAGATAGAAGAAAAGGAAATAGTTATATGAGAAAAGAAGAACATTCTTTGCAATGCCAGATAATAGAATATTTGCGTATACATAAAGTATTCTGCTTTGCTGTTCCAAACGGAGGTCAAAGACACGTATTAGTTGCTAAGAGTTTAAAGGCAGAGGGCGTGCTAGCTGGCGTATCTGATATTATAATCCTCTTACCTAATAAATGTATGTTTATAGAAATAAAAGTCTTAAAAGGCAAGCAGAGCCCTAGCCAGAAAGAATTTGAAAAGAATGTAAAAAGATTGGGGTTTGAATATTATATATGGAATAAATTTGAGGATGCAGAAGGTTTTATAACAATGTTAAAATGGGGTCTAAACTAGGGTGTTATAGAGAGTTATTAACATAATTTTGTTAAATATTAAATAGAACATGCTGAAAATAGCATGAAATAGGAGGTATTAGCGTGAGTGGTGGAAGTTGGGATTATTTTTATTCAAAGCTAGGTGACGTAGCAGATACTCTAGAACATGAAAGAAGTGTTAAAAGAAGAACTTTAGGAAAATTATTTAGGTATATAGAAGAAGCAATGCACGATATTGAATGGGTAGATAGTGGCGATTATGGAGCAGACGACGACTTAAAGGCTATTGATAAAGTGCTTAATTGGAATGGCAAAAAAGAAAGTCTAGTTTTGCTTAAAAAAGAAATTGAAGAAAAGATTAAAGAAGCAAAAAATGTTTTAAAGGAATTTAAAGTGCTTGCGAAAAATGTATGATTCTTACATTAAGTGCTTGCGAAAAATGTAAAACAGGAGGTGTAAAGTGAAGAAAATAATAGCTATATTATTATTGTCTTTGAATATATGCAGTGCAAATTTTATTAATCCAACCAGCATATTTACTACTCAAGAAAAAAATCAAGAGCTACTTATTATAGTCAATTACTCTAACATTATTAATTTCAAAGATATAATATCTATAAAAAAACTTAAGGGCGGCACAACAAAGCAAGTACCACTTTTAATAATAACTAATAATAATCATTTTGTATTCAAAGAAATATCTTATGATGATGCTGAGTATATTGTTAACTTCCAAATAAAATTATATAATAAAGGTATTAAGACTCCTCAAATATACAAAACTAATTCTGAAGAGTATGTATTAAGAGATAAAGGCAAAGCATATTATCTTATGGACTATTTAGAAAGTGATTCTTTTGAGTTTCACAAATCATATTTTAACAAGATTGGAACATTAGCGGCTAGAATAAACAACATAAATTATTCGCCAGAATATTCAAGAACCTATAAAGATAGATTGGATATATTAGAAAGCAAATATAGTGTTCTTAAAAAGTATAAAGTATTAAATGCCCAGTATAAAATATTCAAAAGAAATTGGATAAAACTAAGTCCTAAATTTGTTAAATCTAACATTCATAATGACTTACATATAATGAATGTATTATTTAAAAATAATGAAATATCTACTGTTATTGATTATGATATAGCACAATATTATCCCAGGATAGTTGAATGTAATGCAACTTTCTTTTCACACAATAAAGGTGTAACATTTTACTCAAAAGAGAATGTTTTAGAGTACCTAAAAGCATATCAGTTAGAAGCAGAAATAATTTTTTCATATGCAGAAATGTTAGGTATACTAGAGATAATAAGAAGTCGTATGTTAGAGAATGCTTATAATGCTATTACGTTTGAAAATCATAGAATAGACGAGAGAATGGAAGAGATTAAAGGATTTATAAAAGATGAAAAATGGTTCATAAAAGAAATTAAAAGTTTGGTAGTAATACATTTCAAAACTAAATTTAATGTATTACTACCATATTCATTTATAACCAATCAAAATATTATGGAAGCTGTATAAATATAAGCCAAATACTAATTTTAATACTTATTAGTATTTAGTTAATATTTGACTTATTTTTTCCATTTCAAGTTAGATTTTTCATGTATAGCTTTACCACCAAAAGTAGTTGCCACTAACATGCACAAAGAGGTAACAGATGTTGAGGAAATATTAACACCTGTATTTTCCTCAACGATAGCCAATACATTTGGCAAGAATAAAAAGAAATATCCCCACAGGGTTTTACTTTTCCAAAATGGTTTTTTATTTTCCATCTTCAATAGTCTCGCTCATTTCAAAAGCATTTATAATAGTCTCGCTCATTTCAAAAGCATTTATAATTGAATCTAATACTGTATAACTAAGTTCAAAACTTGTTTTACATTTATCAAACCAATTCTCTCCATATTTTTCTGTAAGTTTTTTGTCCATACCATTAAAACCTAATGCAAGTATAGGACCATCAAAAGCCTCAAAAATTTTAGGCAATTGTATAGCCTCGTCCATTTCTTTTACAAAATTCTTTTTAAGCTCTGATTCTGTTTTTGAACTAAACATTGTTCTTAAATCTTTTAAAATCTCAATAATCTTTGTTTTTTCCATTTCAATCTCCTATATTTTATATTTTAATAATAATTTACCCTGATAATCTTCTTTACTATTTATAGCTTTATATCTCATGTATGGCACGAGGTACGTGTTAGAGCTTATCTTATATTCTTTTTGTATCTTTATATCCTTAACAACATTATCTATACCTAAACGCAAGCTCGCATCTAGTATACCATAATTATATCCAATATACAAAACCTCAAATAAATCATGATTGTTTAGAGTCAAGCCAAGTCCAGCGTAAAGACTAGGCAAAACGTTTAGAACATAATCATATGAAGTTACTCTAAAGTTTTTAACCTCTCGAACGTATGAGCTTATGTTGTGTTTAGCTTTATATTTTTTGTTTAACTTTATACTGCTATTTAAAGATGCATCTAAATCATGGCCATAACCTTTTTTGCCTATTTCACGCTCGTATAAAAATTTAATACTATATTTTAAGCTATCGTTTCCGCCATCAAAACCAATCCTGTATTCATAATCATACGGGATTGTTGGCAAGTCTATTGCTGGTTTTCTGAACGAATAAGAAAACATCACACTTGAAATTAACAATGCTTGAAGTAACATTAAAACCTCCACCTAATAAACCACCATATAATTTTCTTTATACCTAATCTTTTAAATATATTCATTAGTTATCTTTCTTTAATAATTTACTTGCAATAGTAGTCGCTTTTTCTGTTTTAGGAAGTTTGCTAATAGCCGATCTACCAAACTTTTCATAGCCTTTTGATGTTTCACTAATAACTGATTTTAAAATACCCGATCTACTAGCAAATTGTCCACCACCTGCACCCGGTAAATTAGCAGTTAAGCCATAATCTATATTTGCCATGTGAGCATCTATATTGTCCATTATTTTAGTACCCAATAAATTAGACCACTCCTTGCGTGTTTGATATTTTTCAGGACTCTTTAATGCGTTTATTTTAGTTTGCAATAATTCGCCAAAACTTTTAGAACCCTCGCCTTTTAGCTTTTGTAATGATTTTGCTACATTATCTAATGCTTTAGCTTCTGTATATATATTTCTTGCATTCTTAAGTCTTGGAATAGCTTTTGTAGCATCATTTCTAAAATTACGTTCTGCCGCATATACTATTTTAGTATATTTAGGATTTGTAGGCTCAAATGCTTCCATCATATTTAGCATTCTATTATAAGAGTCTTTGTTTACTAATCCTTTACTAGCTACAGTTTTTTCTTGTAAATTTTTATATAACTCAACTAGTTTGTTTTCTTGAGCGACTCCTTTTTTAGCTAGAACATTACCATTAAAATCTATTAACTCCATTCCTTTTAGCTTGTTTTGTAATACTTTAAATGTTGGTTTTATATCTATCATTGTATCTTTTGGAGCGTCTTTTAATGTTTTTCTAAACATTGCACCTGCTCGTTTTAGGTTGTTATCAATCTCTGTAACAACTGGCGTATCATCAGTTGCATCTATAAGTTTTGATATAAACTTTCTATTCTTTGGCGTCATTTTAGCAATAGCTAATGCTTCATCTTTATTCGCACCAATCTTTGTAAGTGCTTTATAAGAATTATCTCCGCCTGCTAAAACTGATTTTGATATTCTCTTTTGAGCTTCTGGAACTATATTTTTTGCTAGATAGTCTACATTAGATTTTTCTTTATCAAATACAAATTTAGCACCCATTTTTTTTATAACTTTTAATGTGGCATCTGAAATACCACCAAAATTTTTGCGTATATAACCACCTATCCCTAAAGCCGCATCAGTAGTTAATGAAGCGCCAGCACCAACGCTTAATCCAAGAATAGCATTCTTAGCAACGTTTTTTCCTACTTCTTCTTTGCTTTTTCCAGCCAAAACATCTTCACTTAATCCTTGTGCTGAAATACCAGCCGCCGCACCCGTTCCAGCACCTAATGCTTTAGCACCTACCTTTCCTAATACTGGCAATGCTTTAGCACCTACTTTTGTACCAACTGTTCCTGCAATCTTTGCCGCAGGACTAGCCGCCATTCCAGCTACTGATCCAACAACTGATCCAACTTTTTCGCCAGTAGTTTCCGCCTCTGGCAATGTATAACCAAGCTTTGCTAATACTGCTTTAGGCAAACCCATTAATGCTGTATTAACTCCAGATTGTAATGCTTGTGATGATACATTTCTAACACTAGATATTTTTTGTGCTTGTTCAGGACTTAGTTTTTCTCCAAGCTTTCCAGCCGATACTTTTTCAGGAGTTGATTTTTCATATAAAGGCTGTGGTGGTACAACCTGCCCTCTAGGAGCTAAAGTATCTTCTAAAAATCCTTTTGGCATAGTAACTACTTTCTCATATTCAGGATGTTCTGATATAAATAGTTTAACTGCCTTTATATCGTCCATCTCAACAAGATCAGGATTACCCTCTTTTATCATGCTCGCAAATTCTTTATAATCAACTGCCATATTCTAGCCTCCTAATAATTGCATCATTGCCGGTGTTTCTTTTGTCATTATAGACTTTTCTTTCTTTCTCATTATGTTTTCTAATTTAAGAGACTCTTCGTCTATACTATAATTATCGCCAATAACAAGATCAGGATTCAATCCTTGCATACTCGCAAATTGCGAATATTCAGCTCTTTTCTTTGTATAAAATTCTTGTACTTTCTCGTATATTTGTGTTGCCATTTCATAAACTGCAATTCTACCAGGTTCTCCTAATCCAGATCCACCAGCTTGTAACTTCTCTATAGATGCTGGTATTCTATCCATCATAGCTATGCCCTCAGGTGTTCTTGCATATTCACTTTCCCTAACAACAGATCCTGGATCTAGCATTTTTGATAATCCGTTTATAAGCGCTTGATCGATAGCAACAAAAGATTTAGATTCTGACATGTTTTCCATAGCCGCTTGCATGGCTGTCATGTTATAACTTATTTCTTTAAAATTCTTTATTTCAGAACCAAATTCTTTCCTCAAGCTAGAGTATTCCTTAAAGTCGGCTCTTGTTTGGGATATTGCATCTTTCTTCTTTTTATAACCAAACTCCTCTTCTTCGCTTTCATTTTGATACCAATTTTCTATCAAAGATTCTGCTTCCTTTTTAGACATATCAATAAAACCCTTGTCATTAGTATTTTGAGATATTATTTTAGCAAGATTCTGTTCAGTACCAAAAGCATTAGTTCCATGAACATCTTGAGCATTCTTGACTAAAGTTTTGAATTTATCTATAGAAATATATGTAGAGTCTTTCTTTTTTGTACCAGCCATGAAATTCATATTATCATAAGTAGTGCCAAAACGTTTATTATATACATTCGTCATTTGAGCAGAATATTCAGCAGGCAAGTCTATACCCTCTTTAATTAAAGATACTCCTGTTAAATACATGTCCCAGTCTTGTTTGTCTTCCTGTGCTTTCTTTTGACTATTAAGAGCCAGTCCTTGTTGAATACTTCCTATTAGCGGTGTACTCCAATCAACTGCATATTGTTCTGCCATAATATCCTCCTATGTATTTGCTAATCCTTGACCTATAGTTCCACCAACTGCTGGCATTCCAACTAACGCTCCTATTCCAGTTCCAACCCCAAAGCCTATTAAATTAGCCCAGTTTTGTTTTTTCTGCATTTCACGCATTTTATCCATATCCTCTTGTCGCCATTTACGTTCCATGTTTGCCATGTACAATTCCCAGTCTCTGCCTTGTACTGTTCGTTTATCTGATTCTATTTGATTCATTCTATTTTGATTTAATTGTATTCTGTACGAATATTTCTGTTGCTCAAATGCTTTCTTTTCTTGCTGTTGTTTAAATAAATTATTATATTGATTAACTGCTTGGTTATATTGATTAATTGTATTCTTAACAGTATCTTCGCGCTGATATTTAATACCTCTTTCTTGTGCCGCAATATCTGCCCTTGCAAACGTAGATTGACGTTTCTGTCCTATATCTTTCTCAATACGCTCAGCAATAGGCAATCCTTGAGTTGCTGGAGTTTTCTTTGTAGTTTGAGGGATATTAGCACCAACGAATTGTTTTGTTGATTTTGCTATATTCTGCCCTAAATTGCCTCTAGCCTGCTGTCCAATATTGGCAACATTTTCCTGTGATTGTTTTTGAAAACGTTTCTGATATTCTGGAGATTGGACTAAAAGAGTTCTAACATCAAATGGTTTTATGCTTCCTTTCTCAACAAGCTCTGAAAAATAATCAACTGCCTCTGTTCTAGCAGTGTCTTCAAAGTCTATCCCTATACCATCTATTATAGATGAAATTCTATCTTTATATTCCATTCCTTACCTCCAAAACTGATTATAACTAGGTGCATTTAAATTAGAACTCATGCGTGGCGACGTTCCAGTAGATTGGCTACCATTAAACAACTTAGGAGCATACGCACCTATTGCTGTTCCTACCCCATACCCTAAAAGATTAGCAACGTTCTGTTGTTGCTGAACTCCTGCCAAAGCACTTGCGTCTTGCTGTTGCCATGAACGCTGGGTTTTTGCTATATACTCTTGCCATTGTTGAGATTCTTTTTGTTGTGTACTAGCACGTTCATTCGCCGCTGTACTTTCTGCAATACTTAATGGAACCCAATATTTCTGCCTTGCTACTGTTCTTTCGTTTGCTAAATTTTGATTCATGTTATTCCAGTTACTTAGCGACATGTTATAATTAGCAGAAGAGTTTAATAAATAATCTTCTCTATTATAACCCTCTTGAGTAACTGCTGATTGTAAACCTGTTTCTGTCAAGCCTGTTTCTCTAGCTTGTGCAACGTCTCTTATAGCTTTTGCTTTCGCAACCTCTGTCGATACTCGTTCTTCGCCACCTAGACCTGCGTATTGTCTTTCAATGCTTGGCAATGCTTTCTCTTGCAAAAACTGTTCGCCCTCTCTTGTTAGCTGTTCGCCTAACTGTCCTTGTAATTCGCCTGTTTCTTTTTCTATCCCCAAACGTTCTTCTTCTTGTAGTTTTGTTTGATATTCTGGCATTTGTTGTAATAACTGGCGGACTTGGAAATCTGCAAAACTACCATCTTTTAATAATGTTGAAAAATAATCAACCGCCTCTTCTCGAGTAGCGTCATCAAAAGGTATTCCCAATTCGTCAATCATTGCATTAACTGTGTCTTTGTATTCTTGTGTTTTAGCATCTTCTTCTACAACCGCTTCTTCGTCAACTGGTTTTAAGTAATCTTCTTCATCGACATAATCACTTTCGCCAGTAGAATATAAATCAGTTAATATTGAACTTATATCTTCGGACGACATGCCTTCATTCACTTTGCCTAATACCAGCGATAATATATCTATTGTTGTTCCATCTTCTTCAGTATAATATATTTCGTCAGGCATAAAGTTATTTATAAAAGTTGATATATTTTCTTTATAAGGAGCATCATTCTCATCAGGTAAATATTCTTTTGTACTGGAGTTATAATTACCCTTTAATACTACTTGAACATATTGAGAAGCAGACTCGTTATTATCATATTCTTTTTGTAATCCTAATGTTGATTTATAAACATTTAATTTTATATTAGATAATGTTTCATTTAATTCTTCTTCGCTAATATCTGGATTAAGACCTCTTATTCTTTGTATCATATATTGATCTGCAAAAGCCCCTGTTAAATGAAAGTTTACAGGACCCCTATTGTCTTGTTTTCCGCCAGATATTATTCCTATTGCTTTTAATGAGTTTAAATAATCAAAATTAGACATAGAATTGCCAGAGTCATCTTTTTTATTTTTAAGTCTATTCAGTAAAGAAATATCATTGTCTGCCATTTTAAGCCTCCTATTGTTTCACATGAAACATTTATAAAACTCTAAATACACTAAATCCAAACTGCTGATTTGTATCTGTGCTATTGCTTATATCTAATGTTATACTATTATCTGTTGTAACTTTAATTTTAAAGAAATCTCCGTTTTTAGCATTTATTATAGTATTAACATTAGAATATATAGCTTCATCAATATTGATTAATGATTTGCTTGCTATAATATCATTGTTCTTATAAATATCTATTATAATATTAGTACTTGTGCTAGGTGTAATTTTACAATAAACTCCTATAGAGAATATCCCCTCATCTGTTTGGGTAACATAAACTTTATCATTATTTTGGAAAGTAGAGTGCATGGCTCCAATATCAAAATACTCTTGCCTAAACTTTAAAAATTCATTACTGGTTATAGTAAAATTAAACGTATTATAAACCTTAGCTTTATTCTTAGTTTTGTTATATTCTTTGCCTATAATATTTATATATTTATATATATTATCAAGTTCATTATTAAGTCTATTATCAACTGAATATTGGTATATCCTGCCCTTAGATTTTATGATATTCTTAGGGTATACAAACGATACAAACATTAATAATATTAAGATTATTCTTATCATTCTGTTACCTCTAAAGTATTATATTTATAGTCAGTTGAAAAATTGTAAATCTCAAATTGTTCGTCTATTATTGAATTATAGAATTTCCATTGATAATAATATCCTTGCTCGCCAACTGGATATCGACTTACATAAGTCTTGCTTAACTCTGTGCCTGTCATAGGATAAGTTAATGTTCTGGCAGTAACATCATGTATTAAATAATCTATTAAAAGACTGCCTGTAGTCTGTTTCTTCATTGCTAGAGATAAATAAGACAATGCTTTCTTCGTTATAGGGTCTTGCAAGTAATCTTTGCGAGTATAGTAATATGCTGATATTAAAACATCTGTGCTAGTCTCTGCGTCATAGTCTGAATATATATCATCTTGTTTTAGAATTACGCCATATCTGCTATCAGCAATATATAATTCGTTATTTATAACGTTAAAGTCGTATGGGTATATCCCCTCATTTTTCCACCATGAACCAGTTATTGCATCTAATACAAAATGATAGTCATTATAGCTATTAGTTGAAATTGACAACCCAGTATACATCTTGCTTTTATACCATTTAGAAGATAATAAACTTAAAGTATCTGTTTCTAAATCCTCTAAGCTATTCTTAATGTTCTGCGAGAGTTTAGTCAAATTCGATCCGTTATAACTATAGTAATAATTATCACTTCCAAAGAAATATAGAATACCGCTATCTTCTACAATACTATTCTTTGCAACACAACCTAGATTATTTGTAAGTGGTATAACACTAAAAGGAGTTTCATCTCCTATTATTTTATATATAGAACCAGTTTTAAATACTAGCAATCCATCAGCATAAGTAAATAATTTTACAATTTTTTCGCCTGCCGCACCTATTGTGAAGCTATCAGCATTTAGATTTAATTCATCTAAACTATATAGATAATCTAAGTTTGTAGGATCTTCTTCTACTGAATGCCAAACCTTGTTTAAAGTATCTGTTGATCCAGCAAGCCAATACCTAGTCTTAAAGAAAGCGTGTGTAAATGTTTTAGGGAACGATTCAGAGGTTGATTCTTTATTATCTATAGTAGTTGCTGAATAACTTGTAGTGTCTATCTTTACCATGTTATTATCTTCACGAATACAGTATATATAATCTCCATAATCTGACAAATAAAGAGGATTGGATATAGATACTGTTTTTTTCAAGCTATTATCTGCCAAATCATAAACTGTTATATTATTATCACCATAATTTGAACACCATAAATAAGTACCTTTTATGTGAATATCTTTAGGTGTTGTTCCAACAGTAAAGCTTGAAGAGACAATATTAGTCGGAACAGATATTATTGATATATTTTCAGAAGACGCATTAAGACAATAAATACTATTATTATAATATTCAAGTTTTATTGGATTATTATCAACGCTTATAGTATCAAAAGTTGCTAGTGTGTTTATATTTATTGCTGTAACATTATTAGATGAATAATTAGCACAATACAAGACATCCGTATTACTATCTATTTTATTAACATTATCATCGTTGATACTAGACACCCATAAATCTGTGCCATCAAACGCCATCCCGTAAGGATCTGTTCCTACAGTAACAGTCCCTACTACAACCTCTCTACTAACCTCTATTTTATTAACACTATCATCTAAAAAGTTTGAAACCCAAAGATACGTTCCGTCATATAAAAGTTGTCGTGGTTGGTTTCCAACAGTAACAGTCGCTGTTATAATCTCTGCGGATATATCTATTTTGTTTATAGTGTCATCGCCTGCATTAGACACCCATAAATCTGTGCCATCAAACGCCATCCCGTAAGGATCTGTTCCTACAGTAACAGTCCCTACTATAATCTCTGCTGATATATCTATTTTATTAACATTATCATCGCTGATATTAGACACCCAAATATTTATCCCATCAAACGCTATGGCTGATGGACTACCCCCAACAGTAACAGTCGCTGTTATAATCTCTGCGGATATATCTATTTTGTTTATAGTGCTATCGTTAGAATTAGTTACCCACAGGTCTGTGCCATCAAACGCCATCCCGTAAGGAGCATCGCCAACCACTATGTTTTTGATTAAAGAACCTGTTGTAGCATTTACTTTTTTTACTACATCTAAACCTTCTGCCGTTACAAATAAATATGTACCTGCATATATGATGTTGCGACTGTCTCCTGCACCACCTATTGCATGAGTATTTGTAGCTTCTGTATTAATATCTATCCTTGTTAAACTATCATCGTCAAAATTTACAGCCCATATATAATCATTAGCAAATGCTAGGCCATAAGGCACGCCAGCTGCATAAGTAGCAACTGTAGATACGATTACAGAGTCAAATGAATATGAGTCATTAACTATCTCCAAGCTTATAGGATTGCTACTAACCGCAATATCCGTTCCTTTAGAACTATCACTTGAATATATAACGCTAATATCGTTATCGTTATAGTTAGCCACAAAGATATGCGAAGAGACTATTATATTAGCATCATAATAAATTAAATCTTGTGGGCTATCTCCTACATTAATATTACTATCTATTTCGTTATTAGTAACATCAATTTTAGATATTTGATCCAATCCTGGAATACAAGTATATAAATATGTTGCGTCGTCAGTAAATCCTTTTAAATCTCCACTTAGCTTTAGCTTACTATCTATATCATCGTCCGTAGTATTAACCTTTATAAGCTCAGACAATGTACCGCCAGCATAAATCTTTGTACCAAAATTATAAATATCATTATCAAAATATAAGTTGCCACCAGTAACACTATAAGTTATTAAATCCGTTACTGTAGTGCCATCATAATACCAATTATAATCATAGCCATTACATCCATATATATATTTATCATCTAAAGCATAATCATCATAACAAGTAGTAGATGTTGTTCTATCAGTTATAAAATCAGTATTATTTGCACCCGTGCTAGTCTTAGTAACATAAACACCATGAGCTGTTATTAAATATTTATCGCCAGTAGATTGGTCTATGAACGTTCCAAAGCCTTGACAAGCATAAATTGAGCTATCAGTTAAGTTTGAGAACAACTCAAAGCCTCTGCGCTTCAATAATGAGTTTGAAGTGTCTGATACTATTACATTCTCACAATCAGGCGACTGATTAGCATTTATAACATCAGCAGTCGAATCATTACGAACGCCGCCGCTAAAATCACTAAATGATACACGCTCCGCCATTACAAAGCTTGATATAAACATAAACAATGTTATAAATAATAATTTTAATATTCTCATAATACCTCCTTTTTGTATATTGAAATCGTAGGATTATAGTTTGGCGTATAATCGTAATGCTTCAATATAAGATTTATATAAGCTGTATATTCTTGATATTTAGTTTGGTATCTCGCATCATTTTCTATCATAAAGATAAGAGATGAAGCACCTACTACTATTGTACGCTTGAAATATTCTAGTATAGGAATACTGTCAAATATTTCATCAGCATCATCATTCATCAAGTCTGCGGCTTTAACGTACCAAATACGAATAACACCATCACTATACTCTGGGCATGGATAGAATCCTATCTTCTCATATCCGGGAAATCTATAATAAGCAGTTGAGCTTGAACTATCCGCAGAATACCAATCAGCATTAGTTTTATCCATATCATACGGGTTTTTTTCTTCTAAAATATCGTCGTTATCTTCAAATAATACCCTCTCTATTCCAACACAGTTTTGAGGTAGATAATAGTATGTTGTGCCAGCGGTTAATTGACCTGTAGCCTCTGTGTGCAAGCATTTCGTTATAATAGAAATCTCTTGCTGTACAGTATTTATAAAACTATTAATTTGAGCGTCTGTATATCTATTAGTACCATAAGTATTTGAAGAGTCTTCTATTTCTATTCTAACCGACGTTCTTATATCACTTAAAGTAGAATTACCAACAGTGCTTCTTGTTACTTCATAGAAAGCCGAAGTATACGCAAATAGCACACTTGGTAAAAATAAAAAAGTTAGAAATAATATTATTTTTTTCATTAAAGCCTCCGTTCTATCATGGTTTTATATTTATTATATTAATCAATATTTGCTGGCTAGGCATACAAAGACGAGATACTAAATCGCGGGCCGCATTGCCCTGTATAGTGTTTTCGTCTATTTTATTGTGAGCAACTAATATGCAACCATCTGTGTCTTGAAAGTCATTGCCTCCGTGCATTCTAATATAATCAAAATTAGGAACGTCTTTTAGTTCTGGCAATATAACTTTGAATCTATTAGACATTGTGCAACTAATTCTATACACGCCAGCAGGTATACAGGTTTGCTTTGATATCTTGAGCCATTCAGGACGTATTGCATCTTCTAAAGTATAACAAAAGTATTCGCCATTGATATAGAGCCTTCCAATCGTTGTTGTTTCTGTATAGCTTTCTCTATATAAAGTTAGCATTGTTACATTATCATTAAACATGGTTCAACCACCCTCTTTTTTGAAAAAGAAATCTTTTAAAACGTATACGAAAAGAACATACTCGAAATTAGTAATGCGTTTAAAATTAACATTTTAAATCTCCTTATTTATACATCAAATTCTCTTATATCAAAATACTTAGGATCAGGTATAAATTTTGCTATATCAAATACTGTGTTCATAATAGCCTCTATTTATTTAACAAATTTTACAATATATGTTATTACTGCTGTTGATGAAACAACAATTCCTATCGTTTTCCATGTATTCGAGATATGAGCCTTTAATCTTCTTTCAAGTTCTATAACTCGTGCTATTAGTCCTAATGTATCTGGAGTCTTAATACTACCTTTTAACAAATCTATAATTAAGTCTATTTTATCTTCAAGTATAACAATATGGGCATCCTGTTTTCTTCTATCTACTTTAATTTCTTTTTTAGCGTCTCTGATTTTCATTAATAACATCCTTAATTTTCTTGTCTAATAATAACTGTCATATTATTTGCTATTAAATCGTCTCCATCGTCTGTTTTGCATCTTAAGTCTATTACATCATTAGTTGACATTGACACAAGACTTTGGATATCCGCCGCTTGATTCTCGCTGTTAAGCATACTATACTTTTGTTCGCTTTTAGACTCTATTACATTATTTAAGAATACTGCAAAAGAAGCAAATGTTGCATTGACTGCTGATTCGCCACTTGCCATAGCAACTATTGAAAATAGTCTTGTTGCTGTTCCTGTATAGGTAAAACTTGAACCTGAAATTGTCCAATCATCTTGAGGATCTTGCTCTTCATCCCAAGTACCACCGCAACTTGTCCACACATCTGTTTCAAGTGTAATAGTTCCTGACGAGGATATGCCTGTATATAATATAGATTTATTTGTTACACCGACAACTGTTAGAGTTCCAACGCTTACTTCTGCTGAGAACACACCAGTCGCCGCTGATATTCCATAAGTAGCATTAAGACTAGGCAAGTTTAGATCACCTGTCATTGTATCACCAGTTTTATCTACATAATCTCCAGTACTACCCCCAAAAGTTGATGTTGAATACATTATAGTTCCGTCATTAAACGTTATAGATGAAATATCAACATTGC
>Ga0307928_10002027_pt1 | contig 15524 bp, 21 predicted proteins | sample AceLakmetagen232_FD_201815 | JGI IMG/M metagenome (GOLD analysis project Ga0307928, IMG submission 201815) | Saline water microbial communities from Ace Lake, Antarctica - #232 | ecosystem: Environmental > Aquatic > Non-marine Saline and Alkaline > Saline | place: Antarctica: Ace Lake... | reverse complement strand
TATTAACAGCACGTCAATTCAATAAGCATAGGCTCGTAGAAGCACACATTATTGATGGTATTGAGAATGCTATTAAGGCCAATGGGATACAGGACGGCTGGGACGTAGTAGAAAAGGGCTGGGAAGATATGAAGGATAGTATCTGGGGAGTCCTTGGTATGACCATACCTTTAAGTCTTGGTGGAGGGGTAATTGATATAAGCTCTGCTAAGGCTGTTGGAACATTAGAGAAACAGCTTGCAAAGGACGGCATAACGCCTGAATCGCTTACAGAGTCAAGAGCTCAATATGATACAGAAGCAGAATATCTTCCTAATCTGAAAGAGAAAATGAAGCTTATCTCCGAAGCGGGAGAATTAGGGCTTGGTGGAGATGACTTTAATAACCAGATAATCAATGCTACAACAGACGACGATAATAAAGCCGTAGCTATGAAGATGCGCGCGGCGCGTATACAGAGAGATATAAAGGTAGATGCGGAACAGAGAGCAAAGGCAGAGAAGCAGGAAACGGAACGTGTAGCCAACGAAGAAAAGACTGAGAAGGATATTGATAAGGCATATGCAAGCACACCGGAGCTGATAACAGGAGCTATTGTCGGTGGGGAAGATATGACGACGCTGGAAAAGGAGACTCAATTAACAGCCAGTGAGCTTGCTACACGCAGAAGCAGAACAGTAGATACGGCAGAAGAGGCTCGGAAGGTATTTGATGCGGTTGCACTGACACTTACTAATAAAGAAACAGACACAACTACAAAGGCTGGTATCAATAAGCTAAAAGCAACTCTTACGAAAGTGATAGGTAAAACAGAAGCAGATCGCATTACGGCACTTGTATTAGACGACATTGCAGGAAAGGCAGAAGTAAATACTGTTGTTAAAAAGCTAGTCGCAAAGAAAACAGCTGGCACAGAGCTTAATGCAGCATGGCAAGCAAAGTACGAAGCCAATAAAGAAGCAGTAAACAAGAAGATGGCAGATATTGAAGCTGACAAACTACGTACAGAAGAAGAGAAACAAGCTATTATTGCTACGAAAGAAGAGGATGCAAAGGTAAGGAAATATAGTAAAGGGAGACTATCAGCAGATGAGCAGGTAGAGCTAGCTAAAGATCCTACGCGCGAAAAAGCAGTGAAAGAAATGCTTACCGCTTCAGGGACGGCATTCTCGTTCGACGAAGTAAAAGAAGGTTCTGTACGCAATGCAAAGAAAGACATTATAGCGTATATAAAACCAGATGGCACGCTTACAACAGGACGTGATTCTAAGGCTACTGGAAGATGGCTAGTTAATCTCAGCAAGGCAGAGAAGAATGCTATTGCAAGGAACTATGGTATTCAGCCTGGTAACGTAGAGCAGATAACTAATGATATTGCGGAAAAAGCAAACATTAGTTTAAAAGCAGATGAGGACGAACTTGCTAATGTAATTAAGGCACTTACAGGCCCAGACAAAGATCCCGTTTCAATACGCACTATAATGAATGCATTCAAAAAAGCATATCCTGATTCTCCGATAACAAAAGAAGAGGTTCAGGAAACAGCAAGGTCAATAGACTATACAACTAGAGGCGGTGAGCTCACAACAGGGCACAAGATAGGTGGCGCAAGCAGAAGCGCAAAGGTAGCTACAGTGGAAGCACCAGACGTTAATCTTGAGGAGGTTGCATCTATATCAGCAGATGACAGTATAGCAGGTACAGAAAACGTATTGATTGATGAATTTCGCAAAGAGAAGCCACACACAATGGAACTTGCTACTGAACTGCAAAACGTTGCCATTATAGCTAATTCTGCGTTATCTGATATTCCTAACGAAACTATACCTAGTGCAGTGATAGACACTGTAACTCAGACAGTAGATGCGTTATGGGAATTCAGGCGTAACCTAGCGCGTAATTTAGGACGGCCTATTACGCAGGACGATGAGCCTTTCTTTATTAGAGAAAAGGTTGGTAATGTTGTAACGGCAGGTACTAAATTTGCAGAAGAGCATAATACAGTACCACAAGAAACTGCATCTACCGATAATGAACTTGGAACAAACAGCGACGATAATATAGTTGAAGATACAGCACCAGTAAATGAGAGCCTTGATGTTGGAGCATTTGAAGACGCAGGGATGCTTGATGGGTTATTACCGTCAGAGAACTTCACACTTACGGCTGAAAAAGTCAAAGCAAAGACAAAGGCGTTTTCTGTAAAGAAAATTATAAAAGATTTGGGGAGTAGGCTATCTGGCCAGAATGACATAATAGAGAGAGAAACAGAAATAAAAGTAATAAATAAACTGTTGAAACGCTTTAACATTGATGTGAAGTATATATCTGGGGTATCAAAAGCAACTGCATCTGGGTATTATAATGGCACAGCTTACGTTAATTTAAATGATACAAGCCCATTAATGGGGATATTTGGGCATGAGTTATCCCATAGTTTAGACAAAAGAAATCCAACAGAAGCAAAGAAGCTATATAAATATTTAGCTAGATACCAACCTGCATTAGTAGAAGAGGTTACAAAGCAATATAGCTCGATAGATAAGACATATTGGGGCAAGCTTGAAGATATAGAAAAAGAAGGCGAAATCCGTGCAACGGTAATACAAAAAGCATTCAATGATCCTAAGTTCTGGGAAACGGCCAAGAAAGCGGCAGGAAAAGAATTACCACAGACTACGTGGAGAGCAATAAAAACTTTGGTTAAGCAATGGTTTAGAGAGCTTGGTGTAGCTATAGGGCTTAATTCAGAGAATACTAACATGTATAAGAAAATATCTAGTTATGTCATGGATGTAACAAGAATAAAAGACCCTCGTAATTCTACGTCCTTGAAATACCTTCCTGTAAAAGAACAGCGTACAGGCAAGATCGTAAATGATACATATACAGAAGACGGAAACAGAGATGATTACAGCAGAACTGAATGGGCACGTCAAATGGACGAAACTGTTCATCCTACAGGTATAGAAGAAGAGACGATACGCGCGGTAGTAGGAGAGATTAAGAAGACCACAACGTCACAGAACTTGTTACAGCGCATAGGAGATAAGACAGTACCAATGTTCAAGACCTTGGCAACGTCGCTCAGTAGTTTAGCTCATAGCGTCAGTAATCTATTCGTAGCACAGGAAGGTAATACACAGAATAGGGCATGGGGTGTGATGAAGAAAACATTTGATTATATCTTAGAAAACCATGATACATTTGTTGATGCTGACTTTGGCAAAGCAGAGCCGATAGTAGCTTCTGATGGTGTAAAGGTTCCTTACTGGAAGAGAGGCCATACGGCTTCAATGTATGGCTATGTGAAACAGGCAAGGCTTGCTGAAGTAATGGAAGCTTATGACGATGGTGGTGATGTTGCTGTACAGAACAAGATAGAAGATATTGCATTTGCTCTTTCTAATGACGTGAAAGAACAGAAATGGATAGCAATAAATATTGAGAAGCTTGTATATGCATTTGCAGGTACGCCGGGCAAGAGCATTATTCAGGACGATGGTACGATTGAAACTATTCCACAGCGTAATGCAGATGGTAGTTTAAAGATCAATCCTAAGAAGCTTACTAAATGGCATTTCCCACATCCTCCGGGCGGTTTGGTTAAACAGATAGCAGGAAAGGCTACAACAGCAGTTGTACTCGATCCTCGTAAGATGATAGAAATTGCCAAGAGCGCAGATGCTAAATTGGTTGCTTCTTATAAGCCTTACAGGCATTTATCTGATAAACAGTGGTATCCTGCAATCGCTGACGAATGGGCCAATTCACATCCGAAAGTGGCTTTCCACAAGAACATCTTAGATCAGATGCCTATGGTAAGACAGTTTGATACGCAAACCCATAGCGAGAAGCGCGTTAACCAGCTAGAGTCGGATAAGCCAGCAGACATTTATGGTAACTATCAGGCAAACAATACGTACAAAGAACTATTCCTTGATAATATACGTAATGTAAAGCCAAGAAGCTATGCTGAGTCAGATATGGTATTGTATCAGCTTCCTGAGCTTATTATTAAACAGGCTAATGAGGTGAAACAGTATCAATACAATTCGCTTGTAATGACATGGAAGAATGCCATACGCAAGAATGCCCCTGCACTTAGGGAAGTATTAAGCGAGAATGAAGTGAAGCAGATGATGCGTACCTTAGAAGACATGGAAGGTACTATTGACGATACACAGGACGTATTTACAGAAATGATAAATAAGGCCATGGGTAAATATGGGAAGGTTATTCTTCAGAGTCCTTGGATTATGCTCTATCAGCCTGTATCTCTTACTTCAGCAGAAGATGTTATCGACAAGGAGTATATTCATATAGGGATTAAGCAGAAGCTTTCACGTCAGGGTAAGGATATTATCACTAGTGTATTGGGTGAGCAAAATTACCTATATATGCGTAGAACACTTGGCCGTATTGAAACACAGTATGATGATGACAGTATGTATACAGCGTCATTTAACAGCGCGGCAAATATACATAACCCCGGCCTGAAGGGAAAGGTTAAAGACCTTGGTGGATGGCTTGGTAAGGGCCTCACATTAGCTGATTCACAGGCCATTGACACAATCATACTTGGATCATATGCCCAGATAACGGCAGAGAATCCTAGTATGAGCAAAGAAAAGGCTATACATTATGCAGGTAACTTAGCGGTAATGGCAACCAACCTGACACAGGTATCGTCAGAAACGGCTCACATGTCACCTATACGGCGTTCTAAGAGCGCGATAGCACGTGTACTTAGCTTTATGACAGGAGCTACGTCACAGGCTTGGAACGTGGCTGAGAGGCGCTATTCAGCATTGAGACATGCTATTGCAACAGGAGACAAGCAAGAGATTCAGGCGGCATATGGAAAGATGCTATCAGTGGTACGTGTATTGGCTCTACAGGCCGTTGCTATTGGGGCAGTTAAAACAATAAGGAGTAAATGGAGAGATGAGCCAGACGACGATGATAAGAAGAAATTTAGTGCTTTACGCAAGTTGACTATCAATTCTGTTGACAGCATATTAGGATATTTGCCGGGCTCGTCTACGTATTCACCACTACTTATGAGTAAGTTTGCTAAGGGTCTTGGTGACGACGATGCGGCTAAACGTTTTGGCTTCCGTAGTGGGCGTACACCACACGCTTCAATGATTTCTCCCGTCAATAAGATGTTTAGGGGCATGGGACAGATACAGAAAGCAATGGGAGAAGAGAAGTCGGTTAAGAGATCGGAAGCGTTGGCGCGTGGTGCTAAGAATACATACACCGCAATGGGCTCATTGATAGACGTCTGGGGCTTGGGTGTTAATCTGACAGGGATTACACGTGACATAACTAAGATCAAACAGCATGTATTACCAAAACAAGATACAATAGAAGAAAGAGTATTACGTAACCTAAGAGGAACAAAATAATGAAGAAGGCAATATTCGCATTACTACTTACAGCCCTATATGGATGGGGAGCAGACAACACAGAAGACGTGGACAGCAATGATATTAAGTATCAGCCATTAACGCTGTATGCAGGGGATGCTGGTACAATACAAGTACCATTCTTCAACGATGGTGAAGCAAGGGTAGTAGATGCAACTGAGACAGCCTACTTCTGGTGGAGTACGAATGCTCTTGATAGCGCGTCTATATATACGCTTACGGCAGAGGGAAGTAATACCTTTTCCTATGGTTCTTCGTTCTTTCCTACCAATTCGCCTACCATCTCTAAATGGATGTGGGGAGCTGGCATAGGTAATAAGGGGTATGGGCATGGAGATTTGTTCGTGCTGAAGAACCCTTGGTATACAGCTTCAAATATAGGGATTACATCTAACATATTGGACTTTGCAAGGTTTGACGGTTATCTGAATGTAGGAGACTTCCCAATGATAGGGAGTGATACTATCATTGTCACGAACAACGGTACTCACATATACCTTGATTTTGCTCCAAGCTCTGACACAACAACAAAGGCATACGTTGATGCAGGTGATTTGGCTACAGGTACAGCGTCTAGCAACTATACAGATACAGTAGTATCAGCGGAGGCTGTATTACGGGTTGCGGGCGATGTCGCCAACAGCAATGACGTTACCGCAAAAGTCGCATTGCTTGTGCCATACACAGGGGCAGACAAGGTTGTCACAATCGACCCTGCAAACGCTCGTACAAATACATTCGGAGGGCTGTTGACTATACTGGGGAGTAGCGTTAAAGAAGGAGTATTCACAACGGCAAGCGGAGAAGCTGGCCATGCAGAGGGAAGCTACACAACGGCAAGCGGAAACTACAGCCACGCAGAGGGATACGGGACAGCGGCAAGCGGAGCCGTCAGCCACGCATCAGGACAAAACGCAAGCGCAATACACGACAATACCTTTGTTTGGTCTGACGGCACGACGATATACAGCGACGCAGTAAAGCAATTTACCGTATACGCAACTGGAGGGATACGCTTGCATGGCGCACCGACGGAGGGCGTCACCCCGACAGCAGACGTGCACTTTGCCACTAAAGGCTACACGGACACAGCGGATACGACCACAGGTACGGCGTCTAGCAACTATACAGATACAGTAGTATCAGCGGAGGCTGTATTACGGGTTGCGGGCGACTTAGGTATAAGTAACTACGTGGATAGTGTATTAGGTACTGAAACCGCGTCGCGTATAGCAGGGGATTTGGCTGGGACTAATTACACCGATACGTCCATTGCGACTCTTACTGGCTTAATTCCTTCATTAGAAGAAGATATACTTGCGCTAAAAGAGCTAAACTATGGCGATAAGAACATTACTATTTCTTCCACTAATGACTTTACCTTTGCCGTTGGTATTATTTCTGCATACACAGGCTCAGATACAGAGATAGTAGTTCCTTATGTTATTGGAGGCGTGGATGTTGTAAATATAGGTAATAGTGTCTTTGCAACTAATACAAGTATTACTTCTGTTATTCTGCCATTAAGTGTAACCAATATAACACAGGCGGCATTCTCAGGGTGTACTGGGCTGATAAATTTAGTAGCAGATGGAGTTGTATATGTTGGACAAGGTGGATTACGAGAGACGGGGCTGGTTGCTCTAAGCCTTCCTGCGTTAGTAGATGTGCATCCTTCATATGTTTTCGCTGATAATGCTTATTTATTAAGCCTCACTGTTGGGTGTGATTGTACCGCAAACATGAAATCAACCGTACTTGGCAGTATATTTGATGGTACAGGTGGTGTAACGGTGTATGTCACAGATCCACAGGCGTCTAATTGGGACGCTACGCTGGACGGCAGGCCCGTAGTAAGGGCCCAGCTATACACTGGCATGGTAACGATAAACAACACGGCTACAAACGCCTCTGACGGCGTCAGAAAGGACTATGTTGACACAGCAGACGCATTGCTTGTCCCGTATACAGGGGCAGACAAGGTTGTGACAATCGACCCTGCAAACGCCCGTACAAATACATTCGGAGGGCTGTTGACTATATTGGGGGACAGTGTACAAGAAGGAACCTACACAACGGCAAGCGGAAATTTTAGCCACGCAGAAGGATACGAAACAACTGCAAGCGGAGACGCTGGCCACGCAGAAGGAGGCGACACAACGGCAAGCGGAGGCTACAGCCACGCAGAAGGAAGCTTCACGACTGCAAGCGGAGATTACGGCCACGCAGAAGGAGACACCACGACGGCAAGCGGATACGCCAGCCACGCAGGGGGAGAAAACGCAAACGCAATACACGATAACACCCACGTATGGTCTGACGGTACTACCGTAGCCAGCACGGCCGAAAAGCAGTATACCGTATACGCAACGGGAGGAATACGCTTGCTCGGAGGACCGTTGGAGGTTGACGGGGTGGCAACGCTCAACAGCAATCTTGTGGTCACAGGTACGACCACAGGCATTACCGCAACCATGGTCGCGCAGACCAATGCAACGCTTGGGGCAACCACTCAGGACGCTTTAAATGCACTTAATATTTGGACAGACAACGGGGACGGGACGATTAGCAGGGATTCAGACGTAACCGTGTCAAGTAATCTATACGCCAAGACCGTGAGTGTGGGGACGAATGCCGTGGAGGCTGGGTACGTGCTGGACGTTGCAGGCGATGCGAAAGTGCGGGGGGATTTGACAGTAACGGCAGGCGCACTAGTCGCAAACACTAAGCAGTTAATCGTCACCAACGCGACGAACGGCGAAGTGTTCAGCGTGGACGAAGGAGGGGATACAGTCATAGGCGGCGCAGACTCTGCGGCTTACAAGCTAGATATACGGGGTTCCAAATCCATCATACGGCCAGACCTTACATGGAGTTCTGGCGATAGTGCCGAGTTTCAGCTAGGCGACACCACGACATTTTTCGGCATAGACTTTGGAAGCCTTGCCAGATTCCAGAGTTTCAGAGGTGTTGAGCTTGCTGGCTTTGATGGAGTGATTGCGACGTTTGAGAGATTGGGCAACGTTGGCATAGGCACCACCGACCCAGCCGCAAAGTTAGCAGTAAACGGAGCGGTTGCACTATACCCAATGGCAACGGCACCAACGGCCAACGCTGGGTATGCTCAGTTTTACGGCACCACAAACGGCTCAGGAAGCGCTACAATGAGCCTTATAAACGGGGCTGGCAATGTTACCCTATTAGGCTGTATCGACCCAGTAACAGGCCATGAGGTGATTCCAACGTATAACAATTGGACAGGCGAGGGCGTAACGAGGGATATTGACGCTCTGATAGATGCGGTCGAAAAAATCACAATCGCAATGCCAGAGCTTGATATTGACATGGATAAAATCAGGTGGAGCACTACAAATCCGCGCAAGGACTGGACAATCGAAGAGAGTAAAAAGGTTGCAAAACGTGATGCTGATATACTGTCATGGCAGAGTGATACCAATGCGGTTAAGGGTATATCGCCTGTCGCTTATATTGCAAAGCCTAAACCTGCGATTGTTAAGGACTGGGAAGCGCGTATGATCGCGAAAAAGCCTATATTGGGTGCAAAATGAAACTACCGGATCTCCTAATGAGCGGCGAAATGATCGACCCGTTTGTAATATCAAAATAAGGATACGAAATGAAAACACCGCGATTAATAATGTTTAAATAAGGGCTAATATGAAAGAAGAAACAGAAGAAGTTGTTGAGGCCGTAATAGAAGCCTTGGTCACAAAAGCAATAGTAAGGCTATTGGGAAGGTATGGAATAACGATACCTGCAAAGACGGTTGCAAAAGGAGTTGGTAATGTAGGAGATTGGATAGAAGAAAATGTTGATGCAATACAAGAACGTATTGCCAATGGTGATACACTAATACATAAACTAAAGGAACGGATACATGAATAGATACAGAATACGAGAATATCTTCCCTTATTGATAACCGGCTTTCTCCTGTATATACAGCTAGGCATGGTAGGGTGCATTATACGGGCCGATAGGCGTGAGGAGGTACTAAGTGCTGTTTTGGAAGCTACTACGCCACCAGAGGCCATACAGGAGCTCACAGCTATGGTTCCTGAGCTTACGGACAATGCTCGTGACATATTCCGTTGGAAGTTCCAATATGTTGATAGAAAGCAACATGGCTTTCCTCCTTCATGGAGAGCTAAGATATGTTTGCCTATTACATTGAGCAAGGACGCAGAAACGTTGACACTTACTCTTAGTAATGATACTACGTCTTTGGTACTATCTCCATACGACTCTGGGGAGAAGCCTAAGTATACCGATAATGGCATGGCACAATTTGAGCCACGTAGCACAATGAAAGAATGGGCAAGCATTATGGCTGGCCCTGTGAGCGTGACATTACGTAACAAGGAAGGAACGGTTCTTATGAGTATTGTTAAAACTAATCCACGCGCTTCTTATTCTGGTGAGGTAAAGGCCATGGTTCCCTGATGGCTCCGATGACAGTACTGGAAAATGAATGGGTGCGAGAACTTCAGGCAAAGATAGACAGATTATCAAAGGACAATGCAATACTAATGTCAGAAAGGAAGAAACGTACAGAAGGAAGGCCAAATCTAATACAATGGATAGTTGTAGGACTGATGGCCTTGTCCTTGGTTACTACCATTGTCACCGTAATACACAGCCACGACCCACCTCCTACTGAGATAGTAGACAAGTAGGCACAAAAAAAGCCCCCTCGGTTAAGAGGGGGAGGGGTTGTCTACCGTTGTTCCATTTCCCATTTACTCATGTCATCGCCGTCAAACGTAACCTTAAAATATGTACGTGACGCATGATGATACACAACCACACCTTCTGGGTTCATAAAACCGAACGTGAAACGTGATCCATGCTCCTTCAGGCTACACATTACGTCAGTAACGGAATCAGTGGTGAATGTGCCTTCATATAAGACAGGGACAATACCTAGCCCAATATCCTCCAAGCCTGACGGTATCGCATCCCATCGTGACGTATTGAACAGAAGAAAATATTTCTTATCAGCTCCGTATTTACGTTGTATGCCACATCCGCACCATTCTCCGTAATGCCTACCTTCGCCAAGGAAAGCGAATAGAGCCTCTTGGTTAGCATATGCCCATCGAGCAAAGCCGTGATTATCACACCCCTTCGGTTTATCTTCTGTTCCTTCAGGCCATATCTCACGCTTACGTGACCCGACAAGCATATTACCTTCACTATCGAATGCGAGCTGGCTGTTTGCCCCGTCGATTTTTTCACTAATCGTGCACATCCGCTTAAGCCGCCCGATCTTAGGAAACTTCTCGAATACTAGCTCACTCATTATATCTCCTCCTCAGCATCTTGATACCGTCCGTTCTCATCAGTTTTCCGTACCTTCCCGTCGAAGTACACACGTACATAATCAAATGCATCGTTAGCCATAATCAGATACTCATTACGCCATAGTCCTACTATAGAAAAGCTTTTGTCTTCATATAGTGTTATTGTTTTACCTACCTTCATTTTATTTCCTTAATATTTATATTGAACACCTTCTTCCTGCCTTTACGTAGGCCGTGCAAGCTTCCGCATAGCATATTCAACGCGCATACGTCGCCTGCAATCTCGCCATATATAAACCTACCATCCTTCCAATACCTATCAGCCATCCAATCGCCATAGTACTTTTTCAACACAGTATCACATTCCCATATAGTAAGATAGCCGTCGTCATCCCTTGTTGCTATTACTAACATTGTTCGCACCTCCATGCGTTTGCCTTGTCCAGAAACGTCTTTATCTTGCAATCGTAAGAATGCTGAAGGGAATCTTCTCCAAAGTCCCTGTCACAATATGGGCAATTACAGGCAAAGTCCACCTCACAGTCCTCGATTATTCCTATTGCTTCAATTAGTAGGTCGTTCATTTTTTCTCCTTTTAGAATCCATCAAATGCGTCAAACTCTGCGTATTCCGTCTCAGTCATCTGTACAAGCTCCACCTCATACTCTTTATCGTTGTCATATCCTCCGTCTTCTAATTCAGCTAATGTTTCACATATTAGATATGGGCCTGTTGTTCCTATTGCCGTCACTTTGAAATATGGTTTCTTCATTTCGGGTCTCCTTTAATTTCAGTTAAGTCAGCCACTTCATATTCAGTACCAATCCCTTCTATCTTTTGGAATACAATGTTTCCAAGCATTACATTTCCCTTTGACACCTCACGTGCTATGGTACGTAGCCTACGCGCAAGGATGTCAGGTTTCATACTTGCTCCCCGTTGATTAGCTTCAGGTTGCTTTGATACATCCTGCCACGTGCTTCGTCTTTCCTTGGAACGCCCTTTTTTGTATAACGTATTCCAGAATACACGCACTCAGGCAATGAACAAAATGATGTATATTGTATCCTATCCACTAGTATAGACTCCATATCGTCTGTTACAATGTCTCCTTCAACTACGTTGCTATGGCTTTTTGCATACGAGCTGTCTAATTTTCGTTGTTGGTCTAATGCTCTCTTACCTATCCTACTACTCTCTGTTTTATATTCGTCTTTTGTCATACTTCCTCCGTAACAATTGTCATGTGCCTGTCTGGATGTAGCGTATATAAGGCCAGTGAGCCTATACACAGCTCTCCATTCGTGTTTGTCTCAACAAGAAACGGCTCTTTCTTCACCATACTCGTTAACTTCATTCCATCTGATATCTCATCACCCATCATATCTTTGCACTTAATATGCTGTACATGAGATGGAGAATGCTTCCATGAATATACCTCAAGGCTGTCAAGGAAGCGTACACACATAGCGGCGGCCTGTATTGCTTCTTCCCTTACGTGGTCTATTGTGTCTGTCTTATATATTACGTCTGCAATGGCCTGAGCAAGCTCTCCCACCTCTTCATGTAGTATATTAACAGCGTGCATAGGATCAGTTGGCCATAGAGGATGAAGGTGTTTAGCCCTCATCACCTCCTCGTGTATATCTGCATATATATCTTCCATTATCTCTCCTTAGTTGCGGTGTTTTTCTGCCCATTTCTTATCGATAATATCAGACGTTCCTTTCAAAGATTCACAGTGACGTGTTATCTCATCATGTAAGTCAATAAACGCCATTGCGTCGCTATGCTTAATTTCATGGTCAACTAACCACCTTACTAACTGTTGTAATCTCCCAAACCATGCTATTGCAGCTATATACGGTATGCCTTTTTTCTTCCCTGACTTTGGGATAATAACCTCATTAAGTATAAGGTTTTCATTATTAGACGTTAGTACGTATTTATCAGTCAGTTGTATTCGCATCATATTCCTCCTTTGTGCATTCTACGAAGATGCCATCCGGTTTATCATCGTTGTCTAGTACATGGCAATACTCACATACAGGAGCACCTCCATTCAGGCTATCAAAGCAACACCCATCACACATGCCACTAGCTGTCACCACGAACCTTCCATATATCCCTTTATAATAAGCATACTTAGCGGCTGGATTGAGTAGCGTATCCATCTGTATTATTACATCAGACGCTTCCCATGCTCCTTCTTCAGCAATCCATACATCAAATGGAGTGCCCATATGATGCCTTGCCATAAAGCCGTCATTGTGTGCCTTTCGTACCAGCTCGCTTATGTCTTCGTTATTCATTCTGCACCATCCATATATTCAGGGTTATCATACATGTTTCCTATAACAATTGCTTTATGTGCAAATGAATCAAGGTAGTCTTCACATGGGGTTATGCGCCAACTAGAATATGACCACTCTACAGTATCTGTATATTCGCCGTCTTCTAATATATCTCCTTCAAATATGTCAATTCCATACATATCTTGTAATCCTGTGTACTCTCCAACTGAATCTGGTATAACAGATTTGTGCGTTAATGTTGGTTCTCCATTATGATTTATACCGCTAGCGAGAATATCTACATGTTCGTGATCCCACATGGCAATTGATCCTATTTCCCATTCTTTGGTTACTTTATTTTTGCCTCTGAATTTTATATCTCTCATTCTACTTCTCCCTTTGGTAGCTCTCGTTTAGCAACGCCATGTCCCTTGTGGCAGTCAAAACATAACAGCCTTAATTCTCCATAGAACAGGCTCTTAACATATTCATACAGCTCTGATAGCTTTGTCAGAGGAGGATTACCAACAACATGATCCACATCAAAGCCCCTCCGTGGCCTCTTATATGGCGTACCATCCTTCTTGGTAGGCCATATCTTTAAGTCACACGGCATAACCTTCCCACATAGCTCACACTTAACATGCCATTTCATATTGTGTGTGACTGGTGAGCGCGTACGAAACCGCACCTTGTTAATGTATTGTTTACGAACGGTTTGTGAGGATATTTTACGTAAGGACTCACGTATTCTGCAAAGGAGCCTTGCGTCAGTTATGCCCGTATGCGGATCTTTAACGCCTCTCATTCCAGCTCCTTCATAACTTCTGCTACATACACTTCAAGCTCATCACGACGAACAGCAAGAATCTGGTCAATATACGGCTTCTGCGTATTAACATACCTATACGCATCGCCTCCGTACTTAGCATATGCTCCTGTATACATAACTGAATGACACGCTGGGCACTCGTCACCTACGTATATCCACCTACATGATAGACACATCTTTAACCCATACTTACGATTTATCATTTTCCTTTGCTCCTTCTTTGTATCCAGTCTCCTAATAACAGCATCACCATTACAGCTATTGCATATGTCACAACATCAGCTATCATTCCGCCGCATCCTTTGCCAGCCTCTTGCCCTCAAATATTACCGCCCTGAGCGCCGCGCCAGCCTTGTTTGATTTGCCCCAATAGACCTCAGATAAACGGTGCGTTTCTTTGCACGGCTCGCACCATTCCGACCACGTTAAATCCTCTCGGCTGTAACAGCATGGCGCCACGTACCCTTCCTCGTCCATCTCGTCATTTTGGCACCCCCCGCTTTCGTCCCTCTTGGCATTCCGCGCCCGTTTGGCCAGCTTTGACGCCTCGCGTGTTGTGTATACATCCATTATCAACTGTTCGTGCTTGTTCATTTCGCCGCCTCCGTGTCACTCTTCTGTAATAATTCAAGATCCCTTATTTTGTGTGCGATCATAGCCCTGTCAAAAACCAAATCGCCAATAGTAATTTTTATTCTTTCACACGAGCTGTACATCCTATCTGCTCTACTCAGTGCAAGTCCAGCGCTCGTAAGCGCCCCCAATGCAACCCTGAGTGACGCCCGTGCCTCTTTTAGACATGGTATAGCGTTTGCCCTATCTTCTCTATCCGTCATAGCAACCCTTTGTTTGCTGAATTGAAATTATCTATTGCCTGATCCTCTGTTATTGCTCTCATTTTCTTTTCCTCCAATAATACATGTTTCGTTTACCCCTATATATGAACCAGCCTTTGGTATATTCTCCCGCGTCCACAGCATTGTTTAAGTCAGCTAATGCTTTAGAGTATGTCAACGTAAGCCCTTCACGTTCTGCTACGTATTCAATGTATGCCTTTATTGTAAATGAATCGCAAGGCCGTGAACGCGGCTGGTCTGTTATTATACGTAGCATTCTTGATATGTTTGTCATAGCTTCTCTGGCGGGAATGGTTCGTCGTGTTTAAACTCCTGACAGTCCTGAATGCGTTGCTCTATTTGTGTTGCAATGTCACCTGCCTGAATGATTGTAGGACGGATTGTATCTCCATCCACTTCGATTATTATACGATCTTCTCTGCGTTCTACATTCATATTTCTTCCTCCTCTTCTATCCTGTCACTGAATTTTGTTAGCCCTTCCGTAAACGTTAATGCTATCTCTCCCACTGGCCCGTTTCTGTTCTTTGCTACCTCTGCATATGCTAAGTCAGCAAATTCATGTTCAGGATGTCCTTCTATCCTGCATGGCCTACGGAGGAACAATACTATATCTGCTATCTGTTCCAAACTGCCGCTGTCACGTAAATCAGGTAATTGCGGTTTGCCTTGTCGTGTTTCATCAAGCCTTTTTAACTGACTTAATATCAATACAGGTATCTTTAATTCTTTTGCCATACCTTTTAATCCATCAGCAATAGCTGTCACCTCGTTCTGACGGCCAT
>Ga0307928_10002026_pt1 | contig 15525 bp, 19 predicted proteins | sample AceLakmetagen232_FD_201815 | JGI IMG/M metagenome (GOLD analysis project Ga0307928, IMG submission 201815) | Saline water microbial communities from Ace Lake, Antarctica - #232 | ecosystem: Environmental > Aquatic > Non-marine Saline and Alkaline > Saline | place: Antarctica: Ace Lake... | reverse complement strand
TACAACCATTACAGCAATTAAATTCATTACAACAATTACGTTCATGGCAACAATTACAGCAATTAAATCCATTACATCAAATAAAAAAAATGATTATTTTTGATAGTAATATTCATTATCCACAAGAATGGATCATTAATTTTTCTGAATTGCTTGATATTGGTGAAAAACATAAGAAAAAAGTTAGTTATACTTTAGAAGACGAAGGAAAAAAGAGAACAAAAGAAGATCTGTGGACTCTCATCTATACTTCCGGAACAACCGGAGATCCAAAAGGAGTAATGCTTACACATTTTAATCTTGCAACAAATATACAATCTACTCAATCAGTTACTCATTTTAAACCAAATAGAAGATGGCTTTCATTTTTACCATTAAGTCATAGTTTGGAGAGAGCGGCTTCTCAACTGAACTTTTGGTTAGGAGCAACTATTTATTTTGCAGAAAGCATTGAAAAAATTGGTGAAAATCTAAAAGATGCAAGACCTCATCATATTGTATCTGTACCAAGAATTTATGAAAAAATTTATGCAAAAATACTTGACAGTGTTAGTAAATCCTCACCTACAAAACAAAAAATATTTTATTGGGCAAAAGGAATTGGTAGTGAAGTTTCAAAAAAATATATACAGAAAAATAAAAAACCAAAGGGAATGCTCAATATAAAATATCAAATAGCAAAAAAATTGGTATTTAATAAAATCACTGCTGCACTTGGTGGTGAATTTATGTTTGGTATTTCAGGAGGTGCCCCATTACCAAAAATTATCGGTGAATTTTTTGCTGCAGCAGAAATAATAATATTAGAGGGATTTGGTTTAACAGAAACAACTCCTATAACAAATGCAACATTATTGGATAATGTTAAATTTGGAAAAGTCGGACCTACGATTCCAGATGTTACGATGAAGATAGCAGAAGACGGAGAGATACTTTTTAAAGGTCCGAATATTATGAAAGGATATTATAAAAACCCGAAAGCAACAAAAGAGGTATTTGATAGTGAAGGTTGGTTTCATTCCGGTGATATCGGGTTAATAGATGAAGAACAATGTTTACAAATTACTGATAGAAAAAAGAATATTATAGTAACTTCCAGTGGAAAAAATATTGCACCTGCTAATATTGAACAGCAATTATCCAGATCATCACTAATTGACCAAATTATTGTACTTGGAGATAATCATAACTTTTTAATAGCAGTAATTGTTCCTGTACGCGAAAAAATAGAAGAATTAGCATCTATTCATCATATTTCATATAATAGCTATAAAGAATTATTAGAAAAATACACCACTTATGAAGTAGTAGAAAATGATCTTAAAAATTATCAAACTGACTTAGCACAATACGAACAAATTAAAAAATTCATTTTAATAGAAAAACCATTTACTATTGAAAATGGCAGTTTAACTCCAAGTATGAAAATTAAACGAAAAGTGGTAGAAGATAAATTTATAAATGAAATTAATTTATTATATGAATAAAAATGTATAATTAAATATTTTTATTTACATATTGAATTTGGGTTTTTTATATTTTACCAAAAATTGATTTTAAAGTATATGAAAAACAATGAAGTAATTTATACAAAAAACAGAACAGTTATGCTGCTCGATCAAACCAAACTTCCCTTTAAGTTGGAATATCTTACTCTGACAAATTATCGGGAAACAGCTCGTGCAATTAGAAATATGAATTTGCGCGGAGCAGGTACTGTCGGAGTAGCTGCCGGATATGCTATGGCACAAGCATTTTCCGAGTTTTCGGAAATAGAGAAAATTCTGCAAGCAAAAGCTGAGATTGAGTCAATGCGTCCTACTGCTCAAAATCTTTTTTATTCCACAAATTTAGTTTATTCAAGAGCTATTTCTGCTAAAAATCGAGTGAAAGCTGCGTGGAAAACTGCCGATAGTATTCTTAAAAGTGATATTAGGAGCACAAAAATGATTGGCGAATTTGGAGCTGAACTTATTGAAGATGGATTCGGAATTCTGACACACTGCAATGCCGGGAAATTAGCGATTCAAGGTTACGGCTCTGCTCTTGCCCCGATTTATCTTGCTTTCGAGCAGGGTAAGAAAGATATTTTTGTTTTTGTAGATGAAACTCGTCCACGTTTGCAGGGAAGCAGATTAACTGCATGGGAACTTGCTCAAGTAAAAATTCCTCATGCGATAATTGTGGATAATGCAGCAGGCTACTACATGCAAAAAGGAAAGGTGAACATTGTATTTGTTGGTGCAGATCGAATATCTGCAAATGGTGATGTTGCAAATAAGATTGGAACGTATGAAAAGGCTGTTCTGGCAAAAGAAAACAATATTCCGTTTTATGTTGCAGCTCCATCCAGCACAATCGATATGAAATGTAAAACAGGTAGTGAAATTAAGATTGAAGAACGTGGATCAAAGGAAGTTAGAGAAGTTTTTGGGAAATTAGTTGCTAATGAAACAAGCGATGTACTCAACCCGGCTTTTGATATTACCCCGGCAAAATTCATTACAGGAATAATTACTGAAAATGGGATCTATAAACCAGATGATTTAACTACAAAGTTTTAATTATGAAAGATTATCAGGGAACGAAATTTAAGACGATTCTCGAAATAGAAGAGATTGATTTTTCTACAGAAATCAAAAAGTTAATCTTTTGGGGAAAAACTCTTTCAAAACATAATTTTATTCCTCATTATAAAAACGAAAAAGAACATGGAAGGAAAAGCTCCGGTGGAAATTTAAGTTTTCGCTTCCAGTCCGGTTTTGTTATTACCGCTTCTTATTCTGATATTGAGAATTTGCGTATTCAGGATTTTGTTTTTGTGCAAGATGCAGATTTGCAGAAAAAAACTGTTTATGCAACTGGATTACGAAATCCATCTTCGGAATCTATGATGCATCATGCGATCTATAAAGCAAGAAACGATGTGAATGCAATTTTTCACGGGCATTTCAATAAACTTTTACAAAATTACGCTCAGATTGGCTTGGTTTCGACAAAAAAGTTTGCTGACTACGGAACGATTGAACTTGTGAATTCAATCTTGGAAGTCCTTGAACAAAATGATTTTATGATTTTAAAAAAACACGGTTTTATTTCGCTTGGAAAAGATATTGACAAATCAGGTAAATTGATATTAGAAATAAACCGAGAATTGAAAAAAGTAAAACGAAATATGTTTTTAGATAGAAAATGATCTTAACAATTATCAAACTGAGTTAGCTAATTACGAACAAATTAAAAAATTCATTTTAATAGAAAACCATTTACTATTGAAAATGGCAGTTTAACTCCAAGTATGAAAATCAAGCGAAAAGTGGCTGAAAATAATTATGAAAATGAAATAAATTTGATATATAAATAATACAAATAAAAAAAATAATTCTATTTGCAAATTGAATATAAGTTTTCTATATTTTGCTGAAAATTGAAAGGAGAAATATGAAAAACATTGGAACAATCGCAGGAAAAGTATGGAAAACTTTGAATAGTAATGGTAAAATGACTGTTACTGCTTTGACAAAGAAAACATCTGAAAAGAAAGATCAAATTTTAATGGCTCTGGGATGGCTGGCAAAAGAGAATAAATTAGATGTAAAGAAAAAAGGTAACGTTACTCATTATAATTTAAAGTAATAAAATTTTCATACAAATCAAAAAAACCTGTTAAAATAACAGGTTTTTTTATTATTAATTGTTTTTGCCCTATTTTTTAAAATTATTCACCTAAAATTCTATTTATATAAATTTATTTCTTTTCTTATCATTGACTAATAGTATTATTTTTTGTATTATTACACAATGAAAAAAGGGGGAAAAAATGTTATTAGAAATATTTGCACAAAATGCTAAAGAGGGATTTAACCTTTTAGGGCTTCTACCATTTATATTAATTTTTGTTGTTATTTGGTTTTTTATGATGCGTCCACAAGCAAAGAAACAGAAAGAAACACAAAAAATGTTAAATGAACTTAAACCACACGATAAAATTGTAACAATTGGTGGCATCTATGGTGAAGTTGATTCTGTTAAAGGCACTATTGTTGTTGTAAAAATAGGAAAAGACACAAAAATCGAAGTTAAAAAATCTGCAATTGCTTCAAAAACGGAATTAGAAAAGACAAGAAAATAATTTTATTATGATTTTAAAAATTTACAAATATGGTTCACCAATATTAAGAAATCAATGTAAAATTGTAAATTCAATTTCTTCTGATATCAAACAATTAGCCGATGATATGATAAATACTATGTATGAAAATGATGGTATTGGACTTTCCGCCAATCAAGTTGGTTTCGATCTATCATTATCAATAATTGGTAAACATGCACTTGAATCGGAAAATGACTTAATTATTATTAATCCAAAAATTATAGAATATTCAGATGAGAAAACGATTGAAGAAGAAGGATGTCTATCAATACCGGATATTAGAGAAAAAGTAATTAGATCAAAAGATATTGTCTTAGAATATCAAGATTTAAATTTAAAAACAATAACAAGAACATTCGTTGATCTACCGGCAAGAGTTATTCAACATGAAACTGACCATTTAAACGGCGTTTTCTTTACCGACAGATTAAGTTTTGTAAAGAAAAAATTGTTGAATAAGAAGTTAAATCGAATTGCGAAAGAAAGTTAATGTAATGTTTTTTTCAAAGAATAATATTCAGAAATTAAATATTTTTCTTGGATAAATAGAATTATTTTTTTAATATTTGTAGCTTTTAGAAATTGCGAGGGCGCTTAGCTCAGTTGGTTTAGAGTACCTGCCTTACAAGCAGGGTGTCATTGGTTCGAGTCCAATAGTGCCCACAAAAACAAACAAATGATTTTTTTAATAGAAAAATTATGTGTAAAAGAAAAATATAAACAATGGCGTTTATCCCACCAAATAAGAGTTATAACAACAATGAATATACAACAGACGTTATACGCAATTCAAAAAATATTTTTCTAAGATGAATAATGAAGATAGGCTTTCAAAAAGGAATAAATTTGATTTTTTCTAAAATAAAAGAGAAAGATAATTTTGTATTTTTTTTCACTCCGCTACAAAAACGAGTTATTTATAAATTGAAATGAAGAACAAAACTTATATAATGCTAATAACTTTTAACTAATAATATGGCAACAAAAGAGCAAGAACGAGCAGAATTACATAGAACTATTTGGCAAATCGCTAATAGTTTAAGGGGAAGTGTCGATGGTTGGGATTTTAAACAATATGTACTAGGTATGCTTTTTTATCGTTTTATTAGTGAGAATTTAACTAAATATATTAATGATGATGAGCGTCGTGCCGGTGAAAAAGATTTTGATTATGCTAAACTATCTAATCAAGATGCAGAGTTTGGTCGAGCTGATACCGTTAAAGAAAAAGGATTTTATATTTTACCAAGCGAACTTAGAACAGCAATTGATAAAATTGTTTCTGAAATTGAAAGTAAAAATTAATTGTGGTCAAAACAATGAATAAATTGGAAGAAAATAATAAGATAATTATATTCGAAAATGAGAATGGACAAACTCATATTTCTGTCAGAGTTGAAAATGAAACTGTTTGGCTTTCTCAAACAAAAATTGCAGAATTATTTGGAGTTCAACGTCCAGCCATTACAAAACACCTTAAAAACATATTTGAAAGTGGAGAATTAGATGAAAATATGGTTAGTTCCATTTTGGAACATACCACTATACATGGTGCAATTAAGGGAAAAACACAAACTAAAAAAATAAAATATTACAATCTCGATGCTATTATTTCAGTTGGTTATCGTGTGAATTCAAGACAAGCAACAGAATTTAGGATTTGGGCAACTCAAAAATTAAAAGAGTTTCTAGTTAAAGGATTTACAATAGATGATGAGAGATTAAAAAATAATTCTGGGGGGAATTATTGGAAAGAGTTATTAGATAGAATTCGTGATATTCGTTCAAGTGAAAAAGTATTATATCGCCAAGTACTCGATTTGTATGCAACAAGTATGGATTATGATGCTAAAAGTTCTAAATCAATTGAATTTTTTAAGACTGTGCAAAACAAACTTCATTATGCGACAAATAAACACACTGCCGCCGAAACGATTTATAATCGTGTTGATGCTGAAAAAGATTTTATGGGTTTGACTACTTTTAGTGGAGAAATTCCTGTAAAATCAGATATAAAGATTGCAAAAAATTATCTTACAAAAGACGAATTATTTCGTTTAAACAGGTTAGTTTCTGCATTTTTTGATTTAGCAGAAATTAAAGCAAAAGAACAGATAAAAATGTATATGAAAGATTGGGTTGCAGAACTTAATAAATTTTCCGGAATTTATGGTAAAGGGATACTTGATAATTCTGGAAAAGTGAGTCACGAAAAAGCAATAGAAAAGACGGAAATAGAATATAAAAAATATCAAGTAAAAACTTTATCCCCTGTTGAAAAATCATATCTGGAAAGTATAAAAACAATTCAGAAAAAAGTAGAGAAGAAAGTAAAAAAATCTAATAATTAACAATGACTAAACAAATGAATAAAATAGAGAAATTAATTGATGAGCTTTGTCCTGATGGAATTGAGTTTAAGGAGTTGGGAGAGATTGGAAGTTATTCAAAAAATATTTCTCTAAGATGAATAATGAAGATAGGCTTTCTAAAAGGAATAAATTATGTATAAAGTAAATAATAACAAACAATTATCCAAAAACAGCTACATGAGATTAGATAGTCATGAAGAACAACATTTGCTATTTTCATTAGTACATTTAATCTTATATTATACAATATGAAATTTATCACTATAAAAAAATTATTGTTAATCTTAGGAGTGTTCATAATGCAAACAAACGCTCAAGGGATAGAGCATATTTCTCTCATTACTACTCCAATCGTATTGCTCAAAGGAGATAGTGTTATCTCTCAAGGGACTGGTTTTTTCTATATTCTTGAAGATAGTACGAAAGGAAATGTTATATTCTTGATTACAAACTATCACGTATTAACAGGAAACTCACCAAAAACGAAACAACTTCCTAAAGGTGATAATATTAAATTTTATTTCCATAAAGACCCAAACAATCCTGGTGATGTTAATGAAATAAAAATCCCTCTTTTCACAAAAGAAAATAAGGAAGTATGGATTACAAGTGAAGATTATCCTAAAGCAGATGTTGCTGCTATCCCAATTTTACCAGTCTTTACAAAAGGAGCATCTGTTTACGCAATTACTGAGAATTGGACAAAAAGCAATATGAAAATTAGACCAACATCAGCAATCACTTTAGTTGGTTACCCATATGGCTTTTTCGATAAGAAAAATTGGTTACCAATTTGGAAAACTGGCACTATTGCAACTGAGCCATCGTATGATTTTGAAGGAAAGCCCTTAATGTTAATTGATATTTCTGCTTTTCCAGGAATGTCAGGTTCACCTGCTTTTGCTATTGCTAATGGAGCATATCAAACAGTCGATGGGCCAACTACAGTTGGTCAAGTTAGAATGTTCTTGGGAATTTATGCAAGCATGCAAATGGTTACTGAAGCAAAATATCTTGAAGAACTGACACAAAAGGATTCAGGAGAGGGGATAAAAATTAGTAGTTCATTAGAACTTGGGCATATTTGGAAAGCAGATTTGATTGTTAATATGATAAAACATATTGATGTTAAAAAATACGAGGAAGAAATAATCAAAAAGCTTTTCTAAGGAGCTGTATAACAAAGCAATTAAGCCGACGCTGGGGCCAAGCGTTTAGAAAATAGAACAAGGTCAAACCAGCCCAGCGCGTAAGAAGTCCAGTAGATATTTAGATTAGGTTGCCAATTGGAGCAACATTTGCTATTTTCATTAGTACACCTGATCTTATGTTAGACGAACGCAGAAAAATAAAATAATAATGCATAATTTTAATACAGCAAACACGAGTGAATCTCCAGATGAGCAATTGCATATTTGGGTTTCGCCACCCAATACACCTATTCCTCTCACCAAACAACCAATACGAATTGCTGTTGGAACTCCGAAAGGAGTAAGCAGCAATTCGTGGCGTATTTGGGCCAAAGGCATGGACACTTACGTTAGTTGCCGTGACAACTTCAAGGAATTCAAAGTAAGTTTGCACGCTTCAGGAATTTGGCGTGTAGCCTTTACGAAACAGGCGATTAAGTCTCGTCCAGACCTATTTAATAAATCCAACGGTGATCGCGTGATCAGTCGCAGGACTCCAGACCTTACCGACTCAACAAAAGCAGTAATTGGATTTCAAATAGTGGTGCTTGAAAGAAGCTTATATTTACAGCCTTCTCAGCGAACAAAGTGGCCAAAGTCCGTCGCGTTCGTTGAACCTCCCGTCAAGGACAAAGAGATCACTGTTCTTTCAATTGTCGTCGCTCCAACTACCGAGACTCTAACGATGCCAGTAGCCGTTCGTGGCTCTGTTATTGGAAAAATACCTCTATGCGCCGATCGAACTGTGCAGCTGGTCGCCACTCACGAAAGTGATGAGAACATAAAGCCATTAATCAAAGATGCATATGGAAAGATCTCAAATGTACGGCCAGCAAACCTTCCAGAAGGTGCGGTGTTTTTTGTTTGGGGAAACCGCCTTGATGGTACGCCTTGGGCTTCTGCAATCCAAAACGAAGATATCGACTCTATCTAAGAAAGATTAGTCGCACTACCGATATATCCAGAAGAAGAGCATTAAACGTCTAACAAATCAATTAACGCCGACCCGTGAGCACGCGCGTTTTCTTGAGTTTGCCTCAACATTGTGCCACACTCGAAGTTGGTTGCTATACTGGTCGGCGGACGGGTTATCTCAGGCGTTAATAAAAAAAATCTAAGGATGATAGACGAACTCCAAAATCGGCAACTAAAACATACACTAACCGTTCACTCTCCCCCTCCTACTTCATCCAGCTCCAATAAACTGTAACTTGCGTAAATCTTTGATTTGGGTAGACATTTTGTGCAGAATAAATATAACTATTCAATATATTCCTCATTTGCAATTCTAGTGTAAATGTTTGAACTGTTCCACTAATTGAAGCATTTATTGTCCAATCACCTGCGTACAAATCAGGGGATTGATAAATTGGAATATAGCGTAACAATGCCGAATTAAATTTTACTTCATTTAAATTTTTATGATATTGATACATTCCTTCAACTTTTGAATCTACCAATAAATTTCCATCAAATAATTTAAATTTACTTATCATACCGGAATGAAGATCTAAAAGATCCGGATGAAAAAAATTATAATTAAAATTACTTGCATAATTATAATTCAATTGTGAAAATATTTTAAAATAATTAAAATTTATACTTGCAAATAATTTTCCATTAGAATATAATCCCTTTTTCTCTTTCGTTAATATCAAAGAATCATTCTGATAAAAAATTGAATTTGAATTATTTAATTGTGAATAAATTGATCCTGAATATTTTATATCAAAAACTCTATTGGAAATATTTAAATCAGCTCTACCACCAATCATTTTATCAACAAAACTAATATCAGAAAAATATTTATTTAATTCAAACGGCGATTTTTTCGTCTGATAAAACAAATTAATCTTGATCGGCCGTGATTTAAAAGCAACATTCGCCTGAGTATAAATTTTATTATTTGAATAGTAATTAACATGAACATTAGTCATTATTTTTTTAAAACCCATTGTAAAACCGTATTTAATATTCCACAAATATTCATATTCATTATTATACCAATAATCGACATTTTCACCTAAAATATTGAATTTTAGATGACCAAGCGATAATGAATTACCGAATTTTGAAATTGTATAAAAATGATGACCAATTAGCGTAGAATCTATATTTTTTTTATTTACATCAATCATCTTTAATGATCCAAATAAATTCAAATGGTCATTTCCATAGTTGTGACCAAAGGACAAATTATGAGTTGTTAAGTCATATTCGGCATAATTGGTTAACACCTGAATATTAGGATGAAAATTCACTCGTGAATAATTTAAAACTGATCTATCTGTTTCTAATTTCCCCCAAAAACCAAATCGACTAATTGGTGAAGCTCCTTTATAATTGATCCATTCACTTGCGAACATTAATTTCTTATCTCTCGTTATCGGTCTATATTTTACCAATACTTCAGATGAAGCGTAATCTGCTTGTACCCATTTCAAAAAAGTATAGGTCGAATCAGAATCTTTTGGAAAACCATTTTCCACAAAGTTAATCCAATTTGCCGGATAAATTGTATATACTTCTTTCTCTTGTGGGGAAAATGTCAAATATTTTGAATAAGTATCAATACCTAATTCTTGTGAATACAAACTATTGCAAATCAATAAAAAAATGATCAATGGAATAAATATCTTATTAAAAATTTCTTTTAACATCTTTAATTTATCTCTGTTGTTAAAGTGTAATTTTTAATCGACGGAAAACATTCCGGCAAATGTTCAATTACATATTCCAATATTTTCGGCAAAATAATAAAAAATATTAAAGTGTTTGCTACAATATGAATTAAATTAAATGGAATTCCAGCGATATAAATTGCAATAATTTGTTTTAGATCAAATCCTGAAGAAATAGGAAATGCAAGTGTTGTCAATGAATCATAGACAATAGTCAATAACAATCCTGTAGCACCAAACACTATACTAAATGTAATTTTATTATCGGTAAAAAATTGTATAAAACTTCTAAAAACAAAGCCAATAATAGCAATAAATGCAAAACCTATAACTTGAGCTAATAATAATGGAGGGAAAGCCAAACTACTTCCAAATGGATTCAATGTGCTGAAAACAATTTCTCCAACGATCGCCACTATTAATCCTCGTTTCAGTCCAAAAAGCAATCCAGATAAAAATGTAATAAGAGTAATAAATTCAATATTGGGAATATATAAAAATGCAAATCCAAGTCCCCAAAATAATGCAAGAAATATTCCAACTTCACTAATTTTTTTATTGCGTTTAAATACTTCAAATATTTTATTTCTTTTCTTTTGCATTTTCTTTTTCATCACCTTTATGGCTTTCCTTGTAAAGTGGAATTCTAAAATAATTACTAAGTGAAGTCCAGTTATTATCACCGACATCATTTTCTACAGCTTGTTTATACATATTCATTCGAGCATCTAATTCATCAAGATAATGTACAATAATTGCCTCCGGTAATGCCGGTTTTTTGGGAGATTGGTATTCATATTTACCTTGATGAGAAAGTATTATATGTTCAATTTTTAAAGCCAATTCTTTCGGAAATTTTTTAATCTTTTTTATTTCATTATGGATCATTGAATAACCAATTGTAATGTGTCCGAGAAAATTCCCTGCATCGGTATAAATATTATTTGGAAAGCCACTTAATTCATTTAATTTACCAATATCGTGAAGCAAAATTCCAGTTACAACCAAATCTTTATTTACTTTATAATTTCCAATGGCAGCAAATCCCATTTTCAATACGGATTCTATATGTTCAATAAAACCGCCAACAAAAGCATGATGTAATTTCATACTTGCAGGAAATTTTAAAATATCTTCTTTGTTTTGAGAATAAATTTTTTCAACTAATTCTTTCAAAAACGGATTTTCTATATTTACAATTGCCTTTTGAATATTTTTCCATAATTGGTCAACATTTTTTTTTGTAGTTGGAAGAAGCAATTCCCATGAGAATCCCTTATCGTCAAATTCCGATTCATCTATTTTTACTATTTTTTCAATATTCAGTTGATTTCTTCCATTAAATTCTTCTACAATTGCCTTAACACCAACTGCCATACCAATATCAATTTTATCATTGATCTCTTTAGCATTATCCCAAATTTTCCCAGCGATCATTCCGGTTGCATCACTTAAAAAAATATCTAAATATAAATTATTGCCACGAGTTAATCTCAAATTTTTACTTTTAAGTAGTAAATAACTCCATACTTCATCCTGATTTTTATAATCTTTAATTGATTTTAATTTATTTTTATTAGCCATAAAATATTTCTCCTAATTAAATAAAATAAATTACAAAAATATTTTTTACAAGGGCAATAATTATTAGCGTCTTAACACTTATTCACTCCAATGATTTAGCATATCGGTTCAACTTTATGATTATTCTACCTAGCATTATTTTTCAATTATTATCATTGTTATAATTATTTGTTGTGCCCTTCGTGTCTTATTGGTGCTCCTCGTGGTTATTTTTCCCGATTCCACAACCTATCATATTTCTAACTTGCCATTCTTATCAAATGTTTTCATTTTCCCATCAATAATTATTCCAGTAACTCCTTTATACCAAATAGATTCAAAATAAGGATTAAAAACTGTAATATTTTCTTTTGATTCCTTTAAAATATCTGTTGAATTGTGTTTATCTTTTGACCAATCAGATGGTGCTCTGTTCATAGATTTACTGGAATCAGCAAGTATATAAAATGGAACTTCTCTCTCATAAGCAATTCTCAATGCAGAATGTGTACCGATCTTATTTACAAATCCACCTTCCCAATACCAGTCCGTTCCAATAAGAACCATATCACTTGAATCAATTGCGTGTTCCATTGCAGCATCGGTATATAAAGAAACCGGAACATTTATAGTTGATAAAAATTTCGCAAGTGCCGTACCTTCACAAACCGGACGAGCTTCTGTTGTTGCAACAGAAATAGGTACGTTTTGTTTTACTGCATTCATAATTGATTTTCTTACAATCGAACTATGACTAAATGTAAATATTTTATTATTTTTTTTAATTAATTTTAATGATTCTTTAAGAGTTAATTCAATATTTTTATTTACATTTTCTTCAAAAGCATCTAATAACTTTACTAAATTACCATCATTATTCATAAGATAATTATTAATGTTTGGAAAAAGTGCCACCAATGGATGTGCCTTTACAACTTTTTTGTAAAATAAATTCATTTCTTGTTTTTGCTCATCAATCGACAAATTTTCATTTTCGATAAAGAACCGTTTCAGAACATGAATATATTTAAATAATAAAGTTGTTGCACCCGCTTCTTGTTCCATCAAAAGTGCTTCAAATTCAGGATAATGTTTCATAACTTTTTACCCCCTTTGGTAATTTACTATTACTTGAATTTTTATTTTCTATTAATTTTTTCTGGAATATAAACAATTCATCTATTTCGTTAATTGACCTATTCATATTTTTTAATGCCTTTTTTGCTCTGGCAAATTCACCTTTTCTACGGCTTAATTCTGCAATATAATAATATATCAATGATTGATTTTTTTTAGATTTTTTACTTTCTAACAAAGTTCTACCAAAATATTGAATGGATTGCTCTCTATATTCATCTGCTTTATCTGGGAAATTATCATCATCATATAACCACGCAATTCTTAAATTACAATCAGCAAGTAAAAACAAAGATCCATCTTTAATATTTAAGATTTTCATATAATTTTTAAATAAGTCATAAGTGGTTGGATTATTGTCTGTAAAATTTGATAAATAATCCATTGATTCCACATAATATTTAACTTTATTTAAATTATCAGGCACATTAGAAAAGTCGTGATCAATATAATAACAATTGTGACACATTAATAACCAATCGTCTAATAAATCATCTTGGACCGTATGAATTCTGAAATCCGAATCAATAGATTCAATTTGAAAAATATTATCTTCTGGATTATTTGTAATCCTATTGCCACATACCGGACATAAAATATTATTTTCTTCATTTTCCATATTATCACCAAAATAATCTTTAATAGTTTAATGATTTTTACGAATTAATAAAAACTTAAATTTTTATTTTTAACCATTTCTTCTGAGGAAAATCCGTCGTAAACATTTTATTTATTATTTCTATCGCTTTTTTATGATTTTCCCAAGCAACTTGTTGCATCGCTTCTTCAAAAGTTAACCAATTATAAGCACTATGTTCTTTACTCAATTTTACAGAAACACTTTTTACATCAGCGACAAAGACCGGAACAAGATTAAAACGATCCGGCTCTGCTTCATAAAAATTACTCGTAAAATCCGTTACAAAAAAACTATCCGGAATCAAGCCGGTTTCCTCTTTCAATTCTCTTAATGCAGCTTCCCAAGCACTTTCATTTTCATCAATCTTGCCATGAACACAATGATAAATTCCTTCATACTGTAATCCTTTATTGCGCTTCATTATCAAAAATCTTAATTCTGAGAAACTACGATTTATTACCCAACAATCTATAACCCGAGTTGCGATTTTTGTCATAATATTTCCAAATATTTTAATCGATTAGAAAGGTAAATCGTCATCTTCTGCTTGACCATTATCTGATCCTGTATTTTGATTGGAAGTGCTTTGATTCGAAACATTTTGTTGAGAGCCATCACCTTTTCCTAACATCATAATTGTCTCGATCATTACCTCAGTTGAGTATCTAGTATTATTATCTTTATCTGTCCATTTCCGAGTTTGTAACCGACCATCGACATAAACCAAACGACCTTTTGTAATGTAATTAGTAATATAATCTGCTGTTTTCCCAAATGCAACGCAACGATGCCACTCTGTTCTATCAGTATATTCGGTTTCATCTTTTCTCTTGAATGACTCATTAGTTGCAACACTTATATTCACAACATGTATATTAGTAGAAGTTGATTTTAGCTCTGGATCTTGTCCTAAATGACCTACTAATATCACCTTGTTCATTGAATTTTTGTGCATACTATCCTCCTATTAATTTATTAATAATTTGTTTCTATTAACTTAAGAAAATTATTTATCCCATCTTTTTTTGAAATAACAAATCCGTAAAAATGTTTCTCTTGATGATTTGCAATTATTGATTGATAAACTATATTTGGAGTATCTAATAGAAGTTTCCCATTATAATTCACTATTCCCGCAGCTATAACTATTTTTTCCAATGAATCAATATTTATTACTCCATTTAGATTATTATCAACTACATAAGGAAAAGACATATCAGGAAACCGTTGTCCATATTTTTCATTATTTTTGCCAATTAAAGGATTAAAACCTGAATTATTGATATGATCCTTAACCAAAAATAGTTCGTTTTCTTTAACATTATCATTTTCTTCTGTTACAATAATATTTTCACAATCTTTCGATAAATTAGAATATTCTTCTGAATTCAAATATTTTTTTATTTGATAATATTTCCAATTATCCGGCAAGTTTGGGTTCTCTTGTGAATTCTTATCTGTGATATTTATCCAACAATATTTATTTTCTACTTCCAAAAATACCTCTACCAATTCTTATCATTGTCGCCCCTTCTTGAAGAGCAATTTTATAATCATTCGTCATTCCCATCGACAATTCATTAAAGTGAATATTATCCGTCTCATTTTTTTTATTTGCTTCTAATAATTCTTTTAATTTTCTAAACGATCTTCTGATCTCATCTTCATTTTTAGTTAGCAGACTAATCGTCATTAATCCAACAATCCGAATGCTTTTGTACTTGTGTAATTTACAAATAAAATTTTCCAATTCTTCCGGCTCAACTCCACCTTTGCTTTTTTCACCGGA
>Ga0307928_10002024_pt1 | contig 15531 bp, 9 predicted proteins | sample AceLakmetagen232_FD_201815 | JGI IMG/M metagenome (GOLD analysis project Ga0307928, IMG submission 201815) | Saline water microbial communities from Ace Lake, Antarctica - #232 | ecosystem: Environmental > Aquatic > Non-marine Saline and Alkaline > Saline | place: Antarctica: Ace Lake... | reverse complement strand
CTCCAAGAAGCATTATTTTCCAATATTTCAGATTTATTTCCACTAATCATATTTACAATCTCAACCTTAGTAAACATATCTTCTATCTTTAAAAATATATTTTCTATCCAATTACTCTGAGATTGATTGACTCCATCAGTATATTCATTTGCTGGAATTGTTTGATTATAAGACCAAGAAATATTTGCATATAAATCATTAGCTCTGCTTTCATTCCAACTTAAATTGCCTTCTTCATAAGAATCATATGTTGCATTATAGGTTGAACTCCAAATATCATTATATAAAGCATAAGTAGCTATTGTTTGATTGTATCCCCATTCTATCCCAGCATAAAGGTCATCTGTCAAAGATTGATTGAACGAACTATTACCACCTGTACTTGCTCTTGCATCTATTGTATCATTTAATTTACTTTCATTAAAAGAAAGAGTAGCTCCATCAAAATGTAGCCAATCAGTTAAAGTGTTCCAATTAAATAATCCATTGAACCATCCAATTGTAGTAACATTACCTTGTGTAGATTCTATCGTTACCAAATCACTAGTATCATTTTCAAAAATATAACCAGCACTTACTAAACTTATCATAAACAAACACATTATACTTATTATTATTTTTTTCATATTCTAAACCTCACATCACCATCTCTTGTATAAACTAAAGCATCTCCAATGCTTAAATTGTTTTCCACTAAAACATTACCTTCTCTTGTAGCTCCAAAAATTCTACTTGAAATTGATTGAGCACCATCATAAATCACAAACCAAAAGTTTTTTGTATCATCAGTAATAATATTAGTAATTGTTAAAGTCCAACTCTCACTATCTGCTGTATAATTTTCATTGCCCTCATAAGAAGTATTAACTACATATATTCCTTCTTCCCACATACTTAAATTAACCAAAGGTGAACTTCCGTATTCTATTTGTTCATCATTCATAGTTATATTTATATTTCCAACTCCATTATTTAATATACCAGTAATGTTTATTATTGTATTGTTATTAGCGTTAAAGTCTGCCTGTGACTCGTTTAAATATGTTGAAATACTACCAGTTTCCCTATTAATTACTACTTCAAAAACAATTGAATCTGCAGTATAATTTTCATTACCATCTGTTGAATAATTAGCAAATACACTTCCTGCACTATAAACTCCATTACTAATATTTAGCAAACAAGTTAATTGTGATGGACATCCACTTTCAGTAAAGTCTGTTGTAGTCCCATAAGTTATAGGAGTTGTTGCAGTTAGCCCTAATACAAAGCTATCATTCTTAGTTACTGTATAAGAATAACTTTCTGAAGTATTAAATAAAGCATCTGTTCCATTTCCATAAGCCCAATAATAATAATTAAATGTATCTGCTTTTAAGTTTGATAAACTTTTATAAAAGTTATCTGTTAGATTATTCATTGAATAATTAATACCATCAAACTCTATTCCAGAAGTTCCATTCGTTGAGTCTATTGTAATATTAAAATAATATATTGTATCTAAATTATATTCTGTTGGGTCAGTTGGTAATTCTGTTGGGTTAGTAAAGATAGGATAATCTGTATCAACTGTTCCACTAGATTCATATTCATAAGCACCAATATCAAATCCACTACCTTGTGGTCTAGAAGTTCCAATAAAGTCTTTAGTAACACCAACATCAATACCTGCATCAATTGCACAACTAGTAGATTGAAGTGAATAATTATCTTCAACTGCATTAGTAAAGTCTGGATTGCAAACTATTCCATGTTCCTCTTGACCATATGTTGAATATAAATTATCTAAAGTATCAGCACTTGCATCTATGTTTAAATATGGTGCACTTGTATTATAGTAAAGATTATAATCTACTATAACATCTGTTAATGGATTATTATAATTAAGTGTTGTATTAAAAAAGATATTATTTTTTATAATTAAATCTGTATAATATCCATCTCCTTCTTTTTTAATATTAAATGCATTTGATACATCCAAACCATTAATTGCAAAAACATTATTTGTAATTGTTAAATTACTAATATTCGCACATGTTTTTGTATTTGAAATCATCATCGGGTTTTGTTTATTGTCATAAAATATATTATTTTGTATTGTAGAATTTACCATTGAATCTAAAATTGCTCCTACTCCCTGTCCATAAGCTTTCCCATAACCACTTCTATGTACTATATTATTTTCTATCAATATATTACTAAATTTTTCTACATAACCATATCCTCCTGCTGTATATGAAAATCCATTATGATTTTGATAAAATTCATTATTTCTTATTGTGGAATTTTCAACTATTCCATGCATGACTACACCATAACCACTTCCTTTTTCAAGATAGCATCCTTCAATAAGAGAATTTGTATTACTCCCAAAGTATATATTATGTGCAAGTAAATATGTTTCATATCCATTGTGTAATAATGTTGAGTTTAATATAGATGCACCATTTCCACCACCATGTATTCCTGCACCATTTCTATTATACGCATTTGTTGAATTAAACACAAACACATTATCTATTGTTACACTATCTGAATCTTGCATTTCTATTCCTGCACCATGAGAACCATCTGCAATTACATTATAAACTGTTGAATTAACATGACTTGATAATGAAATAAGGTTAGTTGCAGTTAATGAATTTTTTATATGTACATTATTTATATGTACAATATGATTATTTATCCAAAACACCCCATAATCAGGAGCAGATGCAGCAGTTCTATAATCAATTACTGGTCTGGGTTCATCTAAACTCCCATAAGCACCAAAAGTATAATTATTAATTGCACATCCAGTTTCTACTCTAATATATCCATCCCAAACACATCCTCTCTTAAACAAAAATGCAGAATTAGCAGGTGCACAAGAATCTATTAACTTGCTATTTATTTTAGTTACTTGTCTCCATGGTGTACTTGTAGTTAATCCATCATTATCGTCATCTCCAATATCACAATCAATATAATATTCAGTTCCACTAACAACTCCATCATCATTTTCTGCTCTATCTATCCAGCCATATGTTGTGTTTAATGATGGATACATACATCCTTCATCAGCAATAGCACCACATGTTTGATTAACTCCATCATAACAAATTTCTGGTGCTCCTGGATATGTAAATTCTCTAGTATCATTACAATCTGCAGTTCCACAAACTCCACCCTCTGCATAATATCCATCACCATCTGCATCTGTACATCCATATGTTACTCTAAATTCAGCATAAGCTGTATTGTCATCAGTATCATTAACACTTACATTTACCCAATAAAAACCTTGAGTAAGTTCAGTATTATTTTCAAAAATACCATTACAATCTATTTTAAAATCAGTATCATTTACTGTAAAGCAATCAATCGTTCCAGAATCTGTTGCATCAATATCATAATATGTTGCTTCATTCAGAGCAACAGTTATGTTGGCTATATTACTAAAAACTGGTGCAGTTGTATCACTAATAGTTATGCTCCTTTCTTCTGTTTCATTTAATGAATCTGTCAAGTCATATGCAAAAGTCTGATAAGTATAAGTTCCAGAAGAAAGTCCAGCTCCACCAACTTGGGACTGATTTACATAAAGTAAATATTTATCATCGTCATATTTTTTAAGATTACTCATATAAAGTTCTCCAATCATTTCTCCAGGCAAACTAGCATTCCAAATTGCTGCTTGGTCTATATATCCACCAAATTGTCTAGAGTAACCAGTTTTGGCAGCACCTATATTAATAGCATTTGAAGTAGTTCCAACATATCTTCCAAAACTTCCATCAACACTGTCGTAATGCTCTCCATCTGTATAAATAGAAACATTCATATTTGTTCCATCATAATCAAATGTACAAGTTACAAAATTCCATTGGTTAAGGCTTATTGGTGCGAAAGATGTTTTTAAATTTGTGTCTGAATATGGGTCAGCAAGACAAGAAACTCCAGTTTCCGAACTATTAACAGTCATGCTTGTTTGTGGATTACTATTTCCTTCTCCAATAGAAACTATAATTCCAGCTTCATTTGTTCCAAGTTTTGAAGTTGGATAAATCCACGCTGAATAAGTTTCAGACTCAACATCATCAAAAGAACGAATTTTGCTTACATTGATATAATCACCAGTACCATCAAACATAAACGCACCATCCCATTTTCCATTAGGAGTAGGACCAGAATTAGAATCAATATCACCAGTATAAGTACCATTATAATCTCCTACAATACTTACAACATGTGTATTATTTTCCATTAAATACGAACTATTATCAAAATTCATTAACATAATTAAACTTTCATTATAGACTGTGTAGTTTGTTCCGTCCCAGTTAAAAATTACTTCCTTTAGATTAGAAGATTCAATTGAAGTATTGGAAAAGTACATTTCATTTCCTGTAACTGCAGAATCATCCAAAGTTGGAGTAACAAAAGTTACAAAACTTGAAACTTCTGAAACACTATAAGTTGTAAGGTTTGAAGAATTATACAAAATTGGACTATAAAACAAATCATCTCCTGCATAAAAAGTAATTGTTACATTGCAATTAGATAAATCACCAACTCCACTTAAATCATATTCAGTTACATTCCCATCTGTAAAATTAACAACATCTTCATCATCAATACTAAAACCTAATTTAGAACCTTTTAAATTTCCATATCCTAATAAACTAATATTTACTCTATTTGGAGAATCTGCGCTTATATCTGTATTATTAAAAATTTGAGTTCCACTTTGCTTAAACCTTGTAGTTTGATTATTGTACAAATCTAAAACTTGTGAAGAATTAAATGAATAATCATACATTGCAACTTCGTCTATCGTTCCGTTAAATGGCTCATTACCACTATATCTTGCACCAATCATAACAGCTCTTGTAGTTGCATAAACAATATCTGCAGTTAAAGAATTACTTGCTTTTAAAACTCCATCAACATATAAATAATTTCCTACATCTTCCTCACTAATATAAACAATATTATACCATGTATCTGTTTCCATAATAATTCCTGAGCATAAAGTTCTAAAACTACCATCATAATATCTTGCTGCAATTTCATTATCAGCACAAGGAGAAATATCTATTACAATATCTGACCTTTCACCAAAATCAAAAATATTGTGTCTTACTGAACTCATTGATGAAGGTTTAATCCAAACTGACTTAGTAAAATTCTGAATACATAAACCATTTACATTACACGTTCCTAAAGAAATTTGAGTTGGTTCTACTCCATGAAAAGTATAAGCACTACCAATAATACCATCATCAGTATAAAACGCACCATTAATAGTTCCATCTTGATTATTTTCCGTATAATCATAAGCAGTTGTAAGACTTAAATTATTATCAAATGGAAAATAAAGCAATAAATGTTCATCTGAAATATTTAAGTGAGTTGAACTATCTCCCTCAAAAATTACATCATCTAAAAGAGAATTACTATCTAAAACTTCATAAACAAATGATGGATCAATAAAACTACCTGAATAAAATTCTACTTCTAAATAATTTAAATCATTTTTGCTATATGAATTAAATTGACAATCTGCATTTTCATTTGTTAATTCATTAAAACCACTACAAATATCTCCTGTCAATATTTTATAACCACTATTACCATCTTTGAAATAATATCTTCCATTTCTTTCTATTAATTCTGCATCTGAACTAATCACATATTTATATCTTTCCCAACCACTACTTCCATTGTGATAAGCACCAAACTTCCATTTATCATTATCAAAATTTACAAACAATTCATTAACAGAATTATTCCAATCACTTTTATCACCATAAACATCCCAATAAAGAGTAGAGGTAACATTATAATTATCTGAAATTGAAAATAAAATACTTTTAGTTTCTTGATTTTCAATAACAATAGTATTTTCACCTAATTTAATATAATCTTTTGAACTAATACAATATTCATCATTTGATTTAGAACTAGAAATTTTAGATAAACTTTCTGTTTTTGATAAATCTTTACTTGTATAAATATCTACTTTTATTGGTGCAGTTTTTCCAGTATATTCAAAACAAACCTCATTTTCTTTTATTATTGGTTTATATGTTTGACTTTCTATTCCATCATATTTTATTATAGTTGGTTTTTTAATTAAATCACTTACAATACTTATTTTATCATTTAAATTTATATCAACTTTATCATTTCCAAATAAATCTTTTACCCAATCAATAACACCTGCTGATGTTAAAGGCATAAATAAAATTAAACTTAACATCCCCATAACTAATATTGTTTTTTTATTTATCATTCGTATCCCTCAATTACTAAAGTTCCTGAATTCCAATATACTTTAGAGTTATTAGTTTCTGTTCTATTATTATTCATCGGCAAATATATTTCATCCGCATATGTTTCATTCCAACTAGCATTGCCACCAGTTCCTATTGGTGAATACAAACTATCAGTTAGTGTTTGATTAAAAGAACTATTTCCTACACTTCCTATCGGAGAATAAAGCGTATCTGCAAAAATTTGATTCCATGAACTATTATCACCAAGACCACTAGTTCTCATGTCTATTGTTCCATTAAGTTTTACTTCATTAAAACTAATTTCATTTGTATCAGTAAAGCTAAACCAATCATCACCAAAAGAAAGTATGGAATTTAGACTTGAATCAACCCATTGTTTTATTGCATCATCCCATTTTAAAACATCATCATCATCTACTCCAGTATAATCAACATCGCCCATTTCAGAAATATTTGTTAAATTTCCAGTTAAGTTTGATACATAATAATTATTTGTTATATTATTCCCTGAAGAAGTAAAGTCATCAGTCAAATAATTATATCCAAAATCATTTGCACAAATAAAATTTATCAAAAACACTATTCCAAAAATTAATATCACTTGTTTTCTCATATTTTTTAATATATAGGGTTATATATAAATTTAATTATTTTTTTATTATTTTAGCATTCGATAAATCTACTAAATCTCCATATGCTAAATTGAATTTTTCTTCTTCTTCTTTGTTAAAAGTTATGCCAATAGACAATCCATGTTTCTTAATTGGTTTAAGAATTTTTGCTTCTCTATTCAATTCACCAAATGTATTTATTTCATCTTCCATCTTAATTTTTCATTTGATTTTTATTTACATTAAAATATTTACTAGGATTGTCCAAAGAATCTATATTCCCTTCAATCTTGAATTCTGTTGCTCTTGATAAATCATTCTCCTTTCCTTCTATGCTTCTTGAATATGAAGAATCAATTACTTCTATCATAGCATCACAAAACACCTTTGCATTCCTTTGTTTTTCTTGAGTGTCCATTCCAAAACTTTTAAGATTTTTATAAATTAATCTTACAACTGTTTTACTTACATGCTGAACTGAATTATAATAATCTCTTGCTCTCTTTCTTCCTAACTTAATTTCTGGTGATGTATAAATTTTTAATTGAGTTATAATTTGATTTATTCCATATTCATTTAAAGGATGCTCTTTGATTTTCCTCATAACAAATTCTTCTTTTCCTGTTTGCTGATTAAACATTTGAACATATTCCAAACCTCTTATCATTAATTCTAATTCTTTTAAATTTGGAGATAAAACTAAAGAAAGATATGAATTTGGATTTTGTCCATTATCATATGGCATTGAAAAATTATTTCCTGGATTCCTGTCGGTATAATTTTCTGGAATTTGTTTTTCTTGAAATATTTCATTTTCATTAAAATCAAAAAAATCATTTGGTGGCTCTTTTTCTTTACTCAATCCTGGATTCGATATTTGAAGATTTTCTTTCAATAATTCTACATTTTTAACTTCTTTTAATTCTTCTGTATCATATTTATCAAAACTAAAATCACTCATTTGATATCCCCTTTTTATCATTTAAATACCATTTTTTAATACATCGACTATGGAAATGCATCCCTTTGTGAAAAGAAAATCTTTCTGCTCCTAACTCTTCTCCGCAATATTCACATGGATTAGAATTATTCCTTTTTCCTTCAGAATTTACATAAGATTTCTTTTTACTAAATAAATTTTTGATAACTTTAAACATAATATACTATATTATTTAACATATATAAATCTTTTTATTCCTAAGAAACTATACCTTTCACCGTCTTTTTCATTTTATTTTGAAATGTTTTTTGTTGTTTTCTAAAAGATTGTATTTGTCTTTTCTCTTGTGCACTTCCCAACATAAATTTACTTTTTTGAATATATTGTTGTTGGAAATTATATCCTTTACCTTTCTTTATTTTATAATCTCTCAATTGTCCTCTTATACTATTAAAGAAACCTTCTGGAATAAATTGGAATTGAAAATCTTCCTTAGCAACTTTTCCAGACTTTCTTATTTGAAATGTTCTTGCTAATGTAGTTGATACATAATATGCTCCAATATCTTTTGCTCTTTTTTCTGAAACTGGGTCTGTATTTACTATTGAAAATTTATTTTGCCCAACTGGTTTACTATATACATTCCATCCTGGTCCATATGATTTTTTTTCTTCTCTTTTTGTTTTTGCTTTAAATTGCAATACAGGTTTTGGTTCTATAGGTGGTTCTTTTATCTTGGTAATATCATAATCCCCACCATATCCAGTTTTATAGGTAGGTGTTTTATATTTTGGAGTTACATAAGTAGGAGTTTTATATCCTGTTGGATAAGTTGGAATTCTGTATGTCGGTGTTGTGTAAGTAGGAGTTGTATAAGTAGGAACCTTGTAAGTAGAAGTTTTGTAACCTGATGGTCTATATGATTGCGTTCTATATTTTGAAGTTGTATAAGGGGTTATTTGTTTATATTTTGGAATTTGATATTTTCTTGTAATTTCTTTTATCACTGTTGTTCTTCTACCTTTTTCCGAAACTCCTTCTGCACTTTGTCTTGCCATCTTATATACTTCTTTCTTTTTCAAATTTACCATTTGATTAAATCTTTTTTCAGTAGCTTGCAATTCTTTAACAATATTCTTTTTTGATTTAATATCCAAAGCATTATTTGTTTCAATTTTTAAATTTTCTATTCTCTGATTTAAATTTACCAAAGAAGAATCTATTTCATTTAGTTTGCTATTAATAATATTATACTTTTCTAATCTTAAATTTATTGCTTTTACTTTTGCACTAACTCCTGTCTTTTGTAACGCTGCCATTTTTCCTGTAACATCACTTGGCAATATTCCTAATTCTATTTCACTAACTTGTTTTTTTCCAAATGGACTTCCTCTCCTTGTAAATCCTAAACTTTCAACATCTGCTTTTTCTAATACTGAACCTCTTGCAACTATTCCTAATTTTTCCCCACCAAATAAAAATCTAGTTCCACCATAAGAATCTATTCCCCCTATATCTGCATAAGAAGCTGAACCTACTGGTCTCCCTGTTATTCCTGGAGTAGTTGGTGGGGTAAAATATATTACATTTTCACCTCTTGGTTCTATACCAAATAAAAGTTTCTTTTGTGTCTTATCCAAAACAATAAATGTAACATCATCTATTGGAAATGTATTTCCATTCTTATTCATAAATAATCCATTGTTACTTATTTCAAACCCAAACTTTTCAGCAAACCCTTTATCAACTAAATACTTTGTTGATTTCATTTGAGTAGGAGAAAAACTTGTTCCTGTATATGCTTGATTGGAAATAAATTTTGCAATCTTTTTAGGATTACCTCTATATCTTGAGTGTGCACTAATTGCTATTTCTAATTCCGGATTAACTCTTGACTGTGCAATATTTTGTGTAAATCTTCCTTTTACATCTCTCTTAACTGCTGCTTCCCTTCCACCAGCATAAGATAATATTTCCATACTCATCGCTTGCGATGGACTTATCTGTGTTTTTGCTGCTAACTTTAATCTTGTAACTTCCAACTTAGTTCCAATTCCTCTCTGTAACTTATAATATCTTAATCCTAAATCAATATTTTTACTTTTCATTTTTGTTACATAATCTGGACCAAATGTATTCATAAAAAATTGATTTGCATTTTCTCTTAATCTTATTTCATCTGAAACACTTAATCCTTTGAATTGTTTTTTCAATCTATTTATTGTTTTCTTCCCCTTGTTAGTTACTTGTCTTTCCATTTTTATTTTCCAACCAAATTCTGGAGTTTTTGCAAACAATTGTTTTTCTCCCAAACCTTTTTTCATTAAATAAAATTCTTTTCCAATATCTAAAGAAAATATATCTTGTGTTTGTTGTCTCTCAATTTTTTTGGACATTCCAGTTTTATCAAAATATTTTTGCCCTTTAGCTTCTAAATTTCTTAATGCTTTCTCTGATAACTTATTATAATTTTCAATTCCCTTTGCTCTTCTAAATGCTAATACATCTGACTGTCTTAATGAGACAGGTGACTTTTTAATTAATTCAACATTTAATTTATCCAATTCTTTTTGCAATTTATTTATTTCTATTTTAGATGCATCTCCTTGTTTAGCAAAACTAATTTCACTTTCCTTATTTGTAATATCTGCTCTAATATTAATTTCATTTCTTCCTCCAGGAACAGCTGATGGTTCAATTTCCAATTTCTTTTTTATATTAGCCCATAATTTATTCCCTTCATATACTTTTGATGTGTAAATATTATCATATAAACTTCCAGCAGTTCCCATGTCTCCAATAAATGCTTGTCCAACAATTCCTTCTTTTGCTGCATCTTTACCAAGTGCTGGTAAATCTTTTACATCAACTATCTTTTTATTCTTTACAACAAATTGAACTTCCAATGGACCATTTATAACATCTAAAAATATATAATCACTTTCTTTAAATTTCAATCCTGTTTCTTCCATTGTTTCTGTTACTGCTGTTTTCAATATATCTTTTTCTGTTACATCTTGTAAATTTATTTTATCAGTAATTCCACCACCAACTGATTCTGTTTGACCAGTCTTTTTTAATTGGACTAATTGTTTTATACTTCCATCTTCCATTCTTACTTGCTGAATAACTGTTACTCTTGCTCCTTTAATATCTGCTTTTGGTATTCCTGGAACAACTAATTCTTGTTTTAATCTTCCCAATTTTATAGTTACATTATCTACGCCCTTTAATGTTAAAGGTGTAAAAGCTAATCCTGCTAATACATAATCACTAGGACTCTCTGCTTCCAATATTTGTTTTCCACCCAATATTGGAAATCCACCATACATTGCTACATTCTGTGCTGGTTTCAATATTCTATAATCTGCCCCTAAAAATTTACCTATTGATAAATCCATTACAACTTCTTGTTTTGTTTTTGGAAATAATATTTTACCAGCTGCTCCTATTCCTGCTCCTGCTACTGCTCCTATTCCTGTTTCTAAACTTATTCCTTTATCTGAAACAACTTTAAATTTATTTGTTTCATATCTTTCTGTCCATTCTCTTGCTGGTACAGATAATCCAGATTCATATAACAAAGGGCTAACTGACTCCCAATTTGAATATCCTGCAACTCCATAAGCCACTGCTTTTTGCCCAACTGATGCAGATGCTACTGGTGCTATTTTAGCAATTGGGACTGCTTGTAATGCTCCTGTATAAGCATTGTAATACATATCTTTTTTTACCTTTTCATAATTTAAATTATTATCAGTTCTTATAATATCTCCAACAAATCCAGTAAATGTTTTTACAGCTGCTCCTCCAGCTATTAATCCAACTGTTGCTCCACCTGATGGTGCACTTCCAACTAATCCTACAAATCCTAAACCACTAGCAATTGCTGAACCAGCAATCTCTGTAGTCTTTGCATAATTTTTTCTTAAATTCTCTTCAATAGTTTTATCAGATACCCCATCAACTCCAACTATTTTTAATCCAGTTTTAATTAATATTGTATCTGCTTGAATTCTTTTATCAACTAAAAAATCAATTGTATCTGCTGTGCTATATAATGCTCTTGCTCCTACATCTTTAGTATCTTTATAAATATGTCCACCTTGCCATTCTGTCTCTCCCATATTAAAATAATTTTTAAATGATTGTATTGTTTTTGAAACCATCGATTTTCTTTTTAAATTTTCTAATTCTGTTACAGTTAAATCTGTCGTTGATGGTGTTACAAATTCCCCAGTAACTGCAGCTGAAATCATTTTTGGTGGTGGAGTTATTTTTGCTACATCTTCTTTTGCTCCTTGTTCAACAATCCCTCCTGACTCAAATGTTTTTCCACTAATTCCTTTAACAGCTTCAAAAGTTCTTGTTGTCTTAACACCTGTAACTAAATCTGTTACAATAAATACTCTTTCTTTTTTATTGTTAATTATTACTTCGTGTTTCATTTCATGTCCAGTATCTGCATCTTTATAATATCTTATATTTGTCTGTGCTCCAGATTCTAACAATCCTCCTTTGAAATCTTCTATCCTTTCTTGCTCTTTAATAACATTTTCTTTCTCTAAATCGATATAATCTTGACTTCTTTTTAAAGCATTTTTGTATCCTTCAGCAGTTGTTATTGGAGTTCCTAATGGACCTCCTGTCGCAAAATCAACTGGAGCATTATTTCCCATATAATTTTTTAGAACATTTGTTGCTAGAGTTCCTCCTGTATAATTATTATTTACATTATAACTTTTTATATATGTATCAACAACATTTGCACTTCCCCCTGAACCTCCACCACTTGAACCTCCACCACTTGAATTACCAACAACTATTGTAGGAGGTGTTGAACCACCTGAACTTCCTCCAGAACTTCCATTTCCAGTTGTTGTAGTTGCTGGACCAGTTGCTGTGTAAGTATCTCCACCTATCTGTGTTCCAGTTCCATAATTATTCCCTTGAATTTTTCCACCAATGCTACCTACATATGATTTAGCTTTTTTTGCATACTTTTTTGCACTACTCCACAGTCCTTGTTTATTAACATCAAAGGGGTCGCAATCTTCCCAATCTACAATTCCATCCTGGTCTTTATCAATATCCAATCCAGGTTTAATTCCAGCTTCGTACAATTTATTCGACTCTGGATAATTCACCCAATCACCAAAATGATTAATTACTTTTTTTACCATTACTTTTCTAATATATACATTATATATAAATTTATTTATTATTCAAAGATTTAGAAGTTTATTAAGTTGTCGGCACTTTCATATTTTTTAAATTGTTGTTTCATTGTAACACCCATATTGCTCTTTTTAAATATTCTATTAATTTTATTTTCCATCGCCTTTTCATCTAGTTTCATATCTGCACAATTAAATTTAAAACTTTCTATGTCTCTTATTTCTCCTTTAGCAATTAGCTCTGCCAATTTCTTTGCTGAATATTTATTGTAGTTATCATACTGCTTTACTTCACTAATTACTTCTTCTTGTGTTGCCTTTTCTAAATTTTCATTTTTTCTTACAGCTTTAATTTCTTTCATTACTTCATCTTGTTTTCTTGTTAGCTTTCCAAATCTAACATATCCTCTAAAATTTGGATAAATCCAATATGGAACATGTTGCATTCCTTTATTTTCTTTTTGAAATTCTTCAAACATCTTTTTCATAGATAAAATATCCCAATTCTTTTTTCCAAAGATTCCTTTGTTGGATGGTAATAACATAACTCCTAAACCTCTACTATCAATATGAACCCACATCGAAACATACTGCAATATCTTACTATCAAAATCTTCCACAAAAGGCATGCAAAAAAATACAATGTTAAAATTATCTCTATTGATTGTAACTAATTCATGCAACATCTTATTTGTTCTTGACATTACATTTCCTTTTGCTGCATTAACAACTGCTTCATCTGCCCAAACATATCCATTCTTTTCCTTAACCAATTCAAACATTTTTTCTTTATTATAAACCATGCATTTATATGGGTCAAAATCTTCAAATTGAAAAAGTATCTTTCCTGCAAAAGTAGATTTTCCATCTCCTCTAGCTCCAGTAATTAAAATAACATTATCTTTTTCATTCTCCTTTCTTTCATTTAACATTTCTTTAATTAAGTAAAGAGGCATATTCACCCATCTATATATTTTTGCTGGATAGTATTGAGCCATTTTAATTTCCTATATATTCATCTTTTATTGTTTTGATTATTTCTTTATCATCCATAAAATCATCTGTTGTTTCTGCAAACAGTAACTTATTCTTTGTCATAAGTATTTCACAATTAATATACATCTTTTCAATTGTATCTTTTACTTTAAGAAAAAATACTCTATTCAATTCTTCAGTATTTTTTCCTTGAATATATTTTGTACTAAAAAACTTTGTCTGGTCTTCATTAAAGACAATTTCTAATTTTCTTGAAATGTTAATCATCTTGTCTAACATTTTTATTTCAGCTTTTTTCTTATTAATCTTTACAGTAGATGAAATGTTTAACAATAAATTATAAAGAATATTATTCATTGCCTTCAAACCATTATATCTTTGAATATCTCTTACTTCATTGTCAAGATAAATTGCTGCATTTAAATCTTCATCTCCAAATGCTGCTTGTTTCTGATATTTTTGAAATGAATCCATCTTCGGAAAAAGAATTTCCTCTGCATATTTTTTTGCTGTATTAAATGTTTTTGCAAGATTTCCACCATAATATTTTTCTGCCATATTTAATACTCATTACTGCTAGTTTTATTTATACGAGGATATAACTTCCACTTAAGAATTAAATTTTTTCTAAAATAAAATTTATAAAACAATTTTGAAATAATTATTATTTCAGTTATCATTACAGAAATTGTTAAAAGAATTGTGTCTGCATATATTATAAGCCAAACAACTCCAAGATATGTAAATAAATAAGACACTAAATGTTTACTATTGATAATAGTCATTATAATTTCCTTTAAGCAATAAGTCAATATAAATACACAGGTTATTGCTGTGAAATAAGTATTAATTAATTGCAATCTAAAACCTAATAAAATATATCCGATAATTGTTGAAAACATTATTATGAAAAATAAGTTCATGAAATAATTAATTAAATGAAAATCAAACAAATCATCAAATCCCTTGATTATCTTTCTTCTTTTGCTAACCAATTCTTTTTTTCTCATTAAATAATATAATATATTATAGTATATAAATATTATGTTTACAACTTTGATTTGCGACAAAGCAACTTATCCAACTTCCCTTCTTTGCTAAACAATCTATATTCATTTAAATTAATTCCATTCTTATTTAACCCATTCCCTTGGATTTTTCTTTTCCCTTTTTTCTTTTTTGGTTTCTTTTCAATAATTATCTCTTTTTCATATAACTCCCATAACAAATCTTCTGGAAATAAATTCTTTTTTAAATATTTGTTATACTTATCTATTATTATTTTATTCTTTTCACAGCATTTAATTGTTCTATTCTTTTTACTAACATCAATGATGTTGTGACACTTTCTGCACAAAATCATAATATTATCATATCCATTAAATATCAGTTCTCTCTTTGGGATGATATGATGATATGTCAAGTTTTTATTACCTCTGCACAAATAACAAATCTTTTTTTCTTTCAAGATAGGAAATGCTATTTTATTCTTTCCCCTCTTTATTTTTTTATCACTTTTTTTCTTC
>Ga0307928_10002023_pt1 | contig 15535 bp, 17 predicted proteins | sample AceLakmetagen232_FD_201815 | JGI IMG/M metagenome (GOLD analysis project Ga0307928, IMG submission 201815) | Saline water microbial communities from Ace Lake, Antarctica - #232 | ecosystem: Environmental > Aquatic > Non-marine Saline and Alkaline > Saline | place: Antarctica: Ace Lake... | reverse complement strand
TCATCTCTATCTCTTCTGGCGAAAAGACGCGTTCAGGCTCCTCCTGCGAAATCGGTACTGATTGGCCGAAGTATGGGCCTTGGTTTGTCTGAGTCTTCTCAGGAACATATCCATTCATTTTAATCTCCTTTCAAATTACTTGATTGCATAACCAGATTCGCTCGTAGTCTTGACATTAGCTTCAACACTTCTGATATAAAATGAACTTGGTATTGATGTAAGCCTGACAGCCCATCTGCGAGCGGTAAGCGCATAATTAGTAGGCAATTCAATGCGTCCAGCCGGAACGTCCGGAAGGACAGTTAGCGTTTCCTCCGCCTTCCATGTATCATTTATCTTGACCTGCCATTTTACGGTAATCTTGGTCGTGCTGTCGTATTCATAATTCAGGGCTATCTTGTCTACCATGAGCGGATTCCCGTTATCCGTGGCAAGAGAACGGCTTGTGAACCGGAAGTCGCTACCATTATAGGTATAAATTCCGATGCTTCCGTTTGCGTTGGGAACGATAACAAAATAGACGGTATTGGTTTCGCCGACGGTTAGGTAGCCTATAAGCCGTGACTTCGCAAAGTCTGCTCGCATCGTGGTGATTGCCGACCCCTTGACATTGCCAAGACTATTGCGAATCTGGTTCGTTATCTCGGTGAGTTCTGCGCCATTGCTTGCCCACACGCCATTTGCATTGGCAAAGTAAATGATGCTATTGAGTCCAATAGCCTTGCCTTCGGAGTCCGTTCCCTGTTCTCCTATCAGCCGTGCCGCAAACCCTGCACTGGGGTTGTCAGCGTTCGATAAGACATAAAGTAATGCTGATTTAAATATGGCAAGGTTTGTTCCGAATGGCTGAACCCCAACTATGTTTGCGGCTTCAGCGTCAAGAAGCACACGACTCGCTCCTTGTATCATGTAGTAGGCGTAGTTGCCGTAAGCCCCGTAATAAAGGCTTTGCAAGGTGCTTTTATAACCCCATAGCCTGTCAAGATGATAACGCCATGTGGTGATACTGGCCGGTGCGCTTGTTGGTGTTGTTGCCGAGGCCCACGTCGAACATGCTGAACCCAAATCGGTAAATGTAGACTTGTAAAGTAGGCCGGCCTTATCCAAGCCAAGCCCATAGGAATCGGGGGTCTGGCCATCCTTCAGTTTTTCAGGTGCAGTTTCCGTTACAAGGGTAGGCGGAAAAACCGATGCGAGGCTTGTCCACTGGAACTCCGGTTGTCCTCTTTGCATGGTATCTCATCCTTATACCGTATTGATTGTATAGTTGTTAGGCGGCAAATTTATTTGCATCCCGCCATATCGTCCGATATCATCACGCGCGAACTGGCGAATCAACCGATTGAGTTCCGTATCAGAAATGTTTATCTCCATCACACTCGAATAACCAAGTGCCTGCAACCTTCTTCGCGACATGTGTATCAGGGCTTCGTGGTATTCGTCAGGAACGGTTAAAGTAGACTGACCATCCGTTATATCAGTGGGCTTCTTGTAATACACAATCGCTATAGTGTAAGTATCGTCAGGTATTGGAGAGAAGCTCATTGTCGTTCCGAATAACCAGCAATAGTTAGGCACACCTTCTTCGTCATCATCGAAATAGCTTTGCCTGAACTGTTGCTCATCAATGACAGTAAGCTCCGAATATTGCTCGTCTCCATCACTTGAAAACCTGACGGCTCCCCTGCCATCATATAGCATTCTGAAATCATCAGGTAAGGCCGCCGTGCGAGTGCTTTCAGCTGTCGTTATCGTTCCACTCGTCCTCAAGAATCCCCAACGCATACGCGTACAGAAATCCTGTTGTGCGAATGTAAGCGAACGATAGAAGTCATCGTTGAATCGAAGATTATTAGCGTCCTGCCCGAAAGACAATAGTGCCGATTGATAGAACTCTTGTGTAGTCATATCTTAATGCTTATTGTAGTAGAACAACATCAATACGTTTTGGTTGGAGGTAGATGCACCCCACGCTTCATATACGATCTTGTCTTGTATCATAGGTATATGAATATACTCAGCAGTAATAACCGATCCGTTAGTAGCATGAGCCGTAATTCTGGGATAAACCGTGAAGTTCGTTGAGAGTCCATCCGTATCGGTAAAGATGGTTTGACTCAAACCTGAATACTCGTTGGACGTTGATATTTTTATTTTAACAGGAATCGTGTTCGTAAGAAACGTGACCGACACTCGTTCGACATAACCATCATGTGCAAAGGCGCTACTTTTTACTGCCGCAACAGTTCCGGTGGCACCAGTAACATTGACGAACTTTGCGGCCAACTTATCCATGCGATCTTCGGAAAGCGCAATGGTACATGTTAGGCCAACCAGAAAAGAAAGAAAAAGTTTCATTTTGCCTCCGATTTCGTCTACAAAAGGGATGGCGGGTTAGAACCGCGCATCCCCCATGCTTTCAATCAATTTACGGTAAGAATATAATCTCTGTTGCTGTGACGCGAGGGCCAACACTAACATTGATATAGTTCGTACCGCTGGCTGTCGCCGTGATGGTAGCAATCATAATTCCGGTAGCCGGAGTCACCTGAATATAATCAGCCGCCACCGTTTTCTCATCAACTTCCGTTCCGTCAAGCACCAACGACTCGATGTTATTCGTGGTTATGGCTCCGTTTGCACTCTCGCTCATCCACACATGCGTCTTCGTATAGTCTGCAAACGTGTCTCCGTCAAGATCCAGCATCGTGATCGTGTTGGTGCAAATCACCTGTGACGAAGCCAACGCGCCATTCACCGAAGTAGCCGACCCGTAGACATCCGCAGGCTGAACTGCCGTAGCACCCGCCGCAGAACCAGCCGCAAACGTAGCCGCTGCCACACCTTCGTAACTGGTAGCCGTGAATGCACCAACCGCAGCGATGTTATCTTCCGTGAGCGTCAGCGTATCAGCCGCGCTTTGGTTTATCGTGGCACCCCCATCCAACAATATATCATTGTCGCAACCGGTAATATAAAGACCGTTGAACCAATCTTTACCGTTAGACTTGATATATGCCGCAGAGAAGTTAGCGTTCGTATTTATCGTTGCACTTCCGTTTATCGAAGAATCAAGCGTGATGCCCGATATTCTCTCTGTTGCGCCAATCTCAAACCCTGCTTCCGACTTAACGGTGGCGTCAATAGCGTCAAACGTTCCGTTGTCAGATAGGACAGACGTACCAGACTGTTCGGCATAAGCCCAAAGTCCAGCATGAATACCATCAGCGATGTTGGCTCCACGAAGTCTGAATTGAGCTTCATGCCCTAACATAGTAACGCTATTCACTTGGTTCGAGCTACAAAGCAAACGAGTGTACTTGGCTGCCAGAACTTTATTATCTGCGATCTCGGTTTTGACCTCGTTGTACTGTCCGAATCCTGGAACGGTATTACCCGAACCATCATCAACCAGTCCAACGTGTTCTCCTGTATAGCCCCAAGCACCAATGTCTACCATTCCGCTTGCATTGATGGTAAACGTGTCAATAGTTCCATCTCTCACAGCAACCGTTCCGGCCTGACCATTTGTATCCCCAACGGCAAGCGAATCTAAAGCCGCCGACGAAAACGAAGCATCACCAGGAGTCGTTCCACCAATAGTACCAGGAGCTTTCAGAGCCTCGGCCATCCGAGCAATGGCGATATCACCAGAAGCAACGTTGTCACCAGCAATATTCGTGATCGCACTACCGTCAATAGCACTTGCTACTGTCGCCGCATTCAATTTAGCCGCCGAGAGGTCATTGATCTCACCATCACCTATACTTAACAGAGGTAACACAACTTTACCATCACCAGTACCATCAGCAACAAGCGTGTGTGCCGTAACTATCGCTGAACCATAGTCAATGGTAGTCGCTACTGTATTACCAATATCCAGAGCACCGGTAGACTTAACGTCAATGCCAGAACCTGCATCAGCCGTGTAAGCCGTGGCATCAATCGTGCCATCAACAATTAAGTCGTCGCCACCAGGATCAATCGTAATGTCTCCAGCGCTATCAATCTCACCTTCGATATTGACGATACCATCAGCCACTGACAGACCATACGCACCAGCAGCGGTAATTACCAATGAGGCTTCAGCAGCCGCATCGGCATAGGTGCCAGTCCGCGCATCAGTGATAGACGCCATTGGAACACCATCCGCACCTGTCACATTGGTCTGCGTAATAGCAATTTCAGACGTGGCAACATTTAAGTTAATATCCACATCGCCATTGTTGACCTCAAGCCCGCCATCGAACGTAACCTCCCCGGTTACAGTAGCGGTCTCTGTCGTAAATGAACCCACAGATATAGCAGGAATATAAAGGACATTTTGATACAGGTATGAATCATCTGACCATCTCGCTGTAGTCCTCAGCGGACCTGCCGCATTGATATTATCTGCCACAGCAAAAGCCATGACAACTCCAATCATACAAAGGAGCTTCTTCATATTATCACCCTCCTATGTTATTGGTAATCACGCCGATCCAGCCGAACCGTATATCCCGTACCATGTCCTCGGACCATGACTGAAACGAGTAAATATTGTCCAACTACGACTGTAATTCCGAATCGTATCCTCAGGCTCAACCTTCGGGTTTTCGCGCATGAAGAATATGATCGGCTTTTCGTCAGCGACCAGATACCACGCAGTTGGAGAACTCAGGTAATGACCTATTTCATAGGTAAGTCCTTTGTTCACCAGCGCGTTATCCTCGAATGTACTCTTGTAGGGCGCACTCTTCGACTGAAGAATCTCAATCGCCGTACGCTCAAGATTTTGCTCGACCACAAGACGCTTTGGAATCTTCCTGATAGGATTACCCTGCCGGTCATTTAACCCACCGAAGTTGAATATCCCACTCCACAGCGAATCCACGCCCAACGTCAGGTCTGTAGCACTCCGATTGCTTTGAGCCGCTCCGCCAGCACCCGTGAAGGTAGCATGGCTTATTGCGATAAGCGTCTCATCAGGCGTGTCATTTGCACCAACCGTATTCACGGTGAATGCCACGTTTAGATCGTATGCGCCCTGTGTTTCAATCCTCTGGTGCATGGCAGTTCCCATAGCGCCCCCTGTACGCTCAACGATATTGAACAGGTCATCGTTGATGCACTCGCGCGACGCAATAAGAGAGAAACCATACTTATCGTGAGTCCATGTCCTGACCGCACCTTCTTGGAAGTGGGTCTCAGGCGCGTTCTCAAACTCTTTTACAATGCCGGGCATGGGAAGCTCGCCATATTCACCCATCTTCTCATACTGTTTCGTGGACGATCTTAAATCGCACCACATCTTGTATTCCTCTGGATGCAAAGCAAGATTCATATAGAAATTCTTGCTTATTCTCGCATCAAAGAGGTTTTTTACTGCTGTACTTAACATAGCCATATCTTAATCCTCACTTTCGATGTCTTGTATCATTTGGGTTACGCCGCATTTCCGAAATTCGCCATCTTATCGAATAACCAGCGGAACTTCACTCTTGGGTTGAAGTCTCCTATTGCGTCAATGGCATCGGTAACAATAACCATCTTCGTGGTTTCATCATTGACATCAATGAGCCAGCGTCCTGCCGAATCCTTGATAAGGCTGTATTTAGTCCCGATATGTGACGCAGCAAGAGCCACCGCAGATGTAGCATTGATAAGAGTGCCTTCCCCTTCAAAATCAGGGGTTGCCTCATAAAAGCCAACATCAGTCGCAGGCGTTCCACTTGCATCACCAGCAGCAATGCCAACAATAAGAGTCGCGGCCGTAGTCCCGGCCCATTCCTCCAATTCCTTACTTCCTGCATCACGGACAAGAGGGGCGCCAGCTATATAACTCTGACTCTCTTCCTCGCCGAATGTATTTTCCCACTTAATGCCATCTTTACCCTCCTGAACATGAGGAGATAGCGTTCTCACCACTTTAGTTGCCATAATTTATTCTCCTAATTATCTCGATTATGCTGCATTGCCAAAGTTGTCCATCTTATCGAACAACCAGCGGAATTTCACCCTCGGATTCGTGTCGCCGACTGAATCAATAGCGTCAATGACAATAACCATCTTGGTCTCTGTATCATTGACATCAATGAGCCAGCGTCCTGCCGAATCCTTGATAAGGCTGTATTTAGTCCCGATATGAGCAGCCTCAAGAGCCACGGCTGACGTGTCATCAATAAGAGTGCCTTCCCCAACAAAGCCAGGTGAGGCTTCGTAGTATCCGACATCAGTACCAGCCGTTCCGCTTGCATCTCCAATAGCAATACCGACAATTAGTTCCCCATCATCAGCACCAGCCCATTCCAATAACTCTTTACTCGTACTGTCGCGAACAAGTGGCGCGCCCGCAATAAAAGACTGGTCAGTTTCCTCACCGATATGATTTTCCCACTTGACGCCATTCTTCCCACCTTGAATGCAGGGAGCCAGCGTTCTCACCACTTTAGTTGCCATAATTTATTCTCCCTATTGTCTTACTTTTGGGTTCCGTCGAACACCGATACGCCAACCGTTTCGCCAGCAACGTGTTGTAACTCTCGCGCTTTATTGGCATTTCCGCTATTGCGCTCGGCATCCAATCTGGTTAACATGGCCTGTTGGCGGGCTTCCACCATGACCTTTGGGCAACACATGAGTATTCGTGTTTTAGTCAGGATTTTGGGCTTACCTGGCGTTGGACGTTTCATTCCAAAAACGATTTCATTCCCAACGGCTTCTTCATAGTTAAGTTTGGCGAATTGCGCCATCTCAACCATATCGTCTTTTCGGGCAAAGACATAATATAAACTTGGGTCTTTATTCAGCACCTCCGTCTGGTCATTAGCCCACACAGCGGCTTTGATTTCAACTTTCTGAACGCCATCTTCCTTGTCGGCCTTTTCCTGTTCATCAATTTTCTTTGCCGCCCCATCTATTTCTGAGATTCCGATGGCATCTGCTCTTTCTATTTTTTTCTTTATCATTATTAACCCTTTTTGTCAAGAAGTTTTTTTAGTTATTTTTAAATTATTTTATTCATTACGCTCTTTGGTAGCCTTCTTTGCCATAGCCATAGCCTTTACGGGGTCAAGCCAGTCCATTATTTCACGCTTACTGCTGAACTTTCCTACCGCTCCTTTCTGAACATCAGGATCGTTTAACCAGCTTGGCATACCATTTGACTTCAGAGAAGTGCGTGGTGTGCCTGAAATAAGGTTGCGATCAAATCCGGCAGTACCGTCATCATCGCCCCCGCCCTTACGGCCTTTATTGCTGATTTCATCCATGAGTTTAACGAACTCCAGCTTCTGTTTCAAATTCAAGTTCGCCATGTCCGGCCTTGCTGTATTCAACTCTTCTACCATAGCCATGTGCTTGGCGTTGTCAGGCTGACTCATAAAGAGTTCCTGAATCATTGACTCCTTTAACTGTGTCAACTCCTGTTGATTCTGTTGGCGCATGGTGTCGCGGTCAGCGGCAAAGTCCTGAATCATCTGCTTAACAGCTTCTGTTGGCGATTCCTCAAATTTTTTAATAACATCATCAACGTATTCGTTAAACGTGGGTTTAGATTTCTGCTCGGCTTTCGGATCGGGTCTTTCCTTCTGCTCTGCCGTCAGCATGTGCAGTTTATGCTGTGTGTCGCGAAGCCGCTTGTCGTAAGTCTCGCGTTCCTGTTCAGACTTCTTCAGCTTTTCCTGCCACTCCTTTTCCTTCTTATCAAATTCGGATTTGGCATTCACGTGAGCATCGTCATCATCGGGCAATGACTCTGCTTTACGCTCTCGTTCGAGTTCAGCTTCCCTGATTGCGGTTTCGTTGAATATCTCCATCTTTTCCGCGTGGGTGGCCTTCTCGTTCTGTGTAGCAACTTGGGCATTTGCATCCTTGGCTTGGTCTCCCATGATACTTCTCCTGTCTTCTTATTATGACGGCACGGGCGTTCCGCCTTGTTGGGCGCCGAGAGCGGCTGAAATCTGTTGACCTGATTGTTCACCAGGAGAAGTATCCGACGAGCCGCCCGTCTGGAGTTGCCCGAACCCAGAGAGTGGAACGAACCCGCCGGATACTTTTTCTTCCCTTTTCAAACTTTCAGTCTGATTGATATGCTGTCCAAGAATATTCGCATTGGCGTTCTTGTCTTCCTGTGCCTTCCACAGAGCGGCATAATGAATACGAAGATGCACCTCATGGTTTTCACCACGTTGAGGCATATCAAATTGAGCGTATTGTAGAATTGCCGTATTTTCCCACAGGGATGCCTTGATTGCCTGATCCTGTGCGGTTTCTGGTATGAGTTCATGCGGATTGTCTATACCCATAGTTTCTGTCATACGAAGTAATATCCTGTTCTTCTTCTGCTCATCAGTCACCATTGTGAAAAGCTGCATATAGAACTGCTGCATCATGTTCTTATCGCTCAATTCCTGAACCGCCTTGACTACCGGTGTGTAATGACCGGCAAATTCAAAGCTGAACTGCATGCCATCAGGGCCTATTATCTTTGCGATTTCGCGTGGGGTCATGTAATTATTGACATAGTTGGCGAACTTCCGCATGTAGCCGGCAATCAGGTCTTCTTCAATGGCAGCCATATCCGCGAAGATAGGCGTAGTTGATGCCACACGCGCGCCCTGATACTCGGATGCTGACGTGCGACCGCCCATCGCCACACCCATAACGGAGTCCGTGGTATTCATTATCTCGCGCATTTCCTGCTTGTACCACGCGATTGTTGCCATGATTGTGCCGGTCATATCGCTAAGTTGAAACTCATAAAGTGCCGATTTAGGGTCTCCGCCGTCGCATGGTATTGCCACACTATGCCCGAAGTCTATCTGGTCTTTGTTAATCCGCATGGGGTCATACAAAAACGGTTTGCGGGTGTTCTTGCTTCGGTTGTCTATCATCTGGTTCACGGCAGTACATATCTGATCGTAATAGCTTGAGCATTTCTCGCCAAGTGATATATGATAGAAACCTATATCGTCTTCGCCGTGGTTCGCCTTCAGCAATGGAATACCGTCAGGAAACGGGTTACGTCTGATTTCCATGATCTCACAACTTAATGGATCACCAAGTATTTGGACGCGATACCTGTATTCCTGCTTGTTCGCGTCCCACTTCCCCGTTTCGGGGTCAAGCGGAAGCATTATCCAGATTTCCCAATGCTTGAACATGCCGCGTTGCCTGTCCGTATATTCACGATCGGCGTTGTCGGCCTGATTCTGCTTGTGCGTGTTGTATTGCGATGCCACTGTCTCCCTGTAACCTTCAATCGTTTCGCGCAACTTCTCATCATCCTTACTCGGAAGGATTATCTTCTTGGCTTCGCTGTCTTTCCAAAGCTGATTCCATTGCATAGGCGCACGGATAAAGACCGCATGTTGGTCATCGAGATTCTCTATGTTAGGGTCTACCAATACCCTGTCTACTTCTATGGTATTGAAACCAGGTAAATCCATTAAGTTGACTGTCTTTTTTACAATCTTATGTTTCTCACCCTTCTTCTTGCCGCGTTTGAGCATCTGGAGTTCTACCTGCTCCTTCTCCCACGGAACACTGGCTATCCCTGTCCCTTTGAGATATATCTGATACAGTGTGCGCCTCAATTCGCGCTTGAACTTAGTTCTCTGCATGGATTTATGAAGTAACCGCGTAAGGATTTCGGCGTTCTTCTTGATTATCTCAAATAAATCGGTTGATTCATGTGGTAATGGATCGTATCCGTAGTTCTTTAATCCATCGGTAAATGTCTTGTAAGCCATACTAACAAGTTGATTAATTCCCACCGTGAACACGCCATGACTTTCGTTAGCCCTGTTCTTTACTTTCAATGCGGCTTCCGGCTTGATCCGATACATCAAATCGTTCTTCTCCCATATTTCTTCAATATCGTCGCGTGAACCTATATCGTTAAATGCCTGCGTGATGGCCTCATCGCACTTTTCCACAATATCAGGTTTAGATGCGAAGTTCTCAAATGTATCTATCACGCTGAAACGCTCTTCTTCTGCCAGCATATCCTCATTGCCTTCTGCCAGCATCCTTGATTGTTCAGCAAGCGTATTCAATACGGCATCAGTTTCGGCGGCTTCTTCAGTTATCATTTCCATTTCGCCTTCGTTCATAGGCGGCTCGCCCGGCATCATTTGTCGTTCGTCTGGCATAGTATATGCTCCTCTGTAATGATATGATGTAGCTCACCGCCAAGCTGACATTCAATGGCAAGCCCGTGGTTATAGAAGACTATTGCATTGGATTCAAGCTCTGTGCAGTCCGGCCCCATAGCCAGTAACTTGCCGCCATACACCTGTTCAAGTCCATTTGGCAATTCTATGAGACCAACTACCTTTACGCCCGCTTCGGGCTTAATCAGCACAAAAGCGCCAAGTGGTGTAAAGGTTTCGATCTTATCTTCCCTGCCCATAATTCCGATAATCTTATCCTCTTGTGTTATTGCCACTCTGCGTTGCTCAAACGGAAGGAATGTGTAGTTTTTGTGAAACATAACACGCTGGCCTACCTTGATATGATTCACAAGCTCTCCTACCTGTATGATATTTCCAAATGCCGTATATTTCCTGTATTCATCAGGCACGACTATCATACCGTCATTCTCCGGTTGCTTATCTCTCATTATCAATGTGTTGTTTCCCAAAACCTTGAACTTGTGTTTAGATAGATCGAGCATCCCTTCCCTCCTGCTGTTGTTTGACAAGTTTCTCTATACTATCAAGAAACTGGATAATCTCTTTTATTCTTTCAACACCACCCTTTAACTGACCATCCTTAAAGGTATCGCCGGACATGCGTTCCACATGATTTTCACCAACGTATTTCTCAATAATAGCGTTCTTCAAATGGAACCAACCCGGCTGACCTACGATTCCGCCTAATTCCTCAACCTGTTTGACTTCAAAGATCTGGTTCATTTTAGTAGCCGCTCCTTAAATGAAGTGGAATAAACACATTCTGTTCGTTCATTCGTTTCTGGTAATCGCCTAAATAACGTGGATTCTCACTTGCTATGTATTCAGTTGCGTCTATCAAATGGTCATCCTTATTCTGCTTGGTTTCTTTTGGATTATGTCGTTCCATTCCGGCTTGACGTGTCTCGAATATACAACGTTCCCATTCCCATATCCACTTCTGGCAGTTTGGCCTTGATACATACAAACGCGGTGCGCCCTGCGCCCCCGTCACCATGTGCTTGCGCTGTTTATCAACTTTAAGCAACGGCCTTAAATTCTGTGCCCGCGCCTCCTGTTCGAGTTTAACACTCTCGCAAACTTTCAAACCGCCGATCTGAAAATAAAAAGATATTGGCTTTCCGCTCCCACCTTTCTGCTGAAAACAATGCCAATCCAGCCATGTTCTTACATAATGTTGACGCTTAGGCTCTTCTTTCCAAACATCAAAACTCATTCCCGTGGTACTGTCAAGCATTTTTTTAATTAAAATTCGCGTGTTACCGCTTTTCTCAATTATGATCGGGGTATGTTCAAGCGCATCCTTGTTACTTACATAGTATTCATCATAGATAAATACATCACCAATGGGACTCACAGCAACGAATACACACGCCGTAGGATTTGTATATCCGTAGTCTATTGCCCTGTAATGCGTCCAGCCCTTATCCTTGATGTCGTCGTATGTCCAATCAACGAAATGGATAGCAGGCTCCACTTCCGGGTAAAACAAGCCCGACACTCTCTGGAATAGTCCGAAATGTCGCGCCTGACCCTCGTAAAAATCCTCCGTGTTTCCGCTCGCCTTCGGAGCTTCCACCCATTTCTTGAACGATGCCTTCTTCTGATCGGAACTATAAATCCTGTCAGGCACTTCATCTATACTTATCCGCGTCCGTATCACATCATGCCCCATCGTGTCCTGAGCAGTCCACACATCCCGTAACCAGCTATTTATCCCAGTGCTTGTTGTCCTGCCCTCTACCTTATGCGGTGTGAAGCTGAATGTCCAGTTGACCCCACCCAGCGTTCTACCGCGCTCATCCAGTTCATTGAAGAAGCTCTTAGGCGGCTGTTCATCGGCCAGCACCTCCGTAGTCTTTATACCTGCGCATACGCTCGCATCCTGCTCATAACTCAACATGATGATTCTTGATCCCGATTTCAGCGGTATCCTTGGATGCCGCTCCCACGACGGTTGCCTCGTCCCACCCAAATTAAAAGGCGCGTATTCACCAAGCTCTTTCGCTGGTATCCATTTCTGAAGTTCAGGCCACAACACATCAGTTAACTGCCCCCTATTATACCCTATGCACACCAGCGTCTTCGGACCCTCCCACTCTCTGAACTTTACCCCATACTTCTTGAATATCGTCCATTTAGGATCGCACTTAACGATACCCAATACCTTCTTCACCACCGCCAAGCATGTCTTACCCACTTGGTTCGGACTACAGTTAATGGCCAGGGTATGCTCTGTGTCGTTCAGCCAGTCCAACGAACTCGCCAACTGGAATCCGCAGTCATACCCAAACTTCTCATGACCATGCGGTTTGAAAAACTGTATCTCACACGCCGCTTTCCTCCGCTCTAATTCAGTCAGTCGCCGCTTTAACTCAGTATCGGATTCGACTTCATCCATCGGATATTCAATTAACTCATCACCAAGCCAAAGTTGATAGATTCGCTCTTCCTTCAGCATCTACGCCTCCGTTCAATATCTTCCTTATCATCGTTTCCGGCTCCACCACCATAACATGGGTCTCCGGCATCTCTCCGCACTTAGGACATACCCCCATGCACTCCGTAATATATCGACCCCACATCATTCCACACCCATCACAACAATAAATAAACAGAGCATGATCCGCCAGATTTTCCTCAAACCTCTGAATATCAGAGTAGCTTGTTAGCCCCTTCTTCTTCCGCTGTCCCATCTTTAACCTCTTCAGTTATATCAATAGCATCATCATCACGCCTCTTCTTCCGCCTAACCCTGTATATTAACTCCTCAGTATCCTCTGTCTCTTCCTGCCTGCCCATCTTGGATATTTGCGAATACTGCAAATCAGCCACATCGGCCAGCAACTTCGCGCTTCGCGCCTTCTCACGCTCTTCTATCTTGCTCACATCTATACTGCTTATCAACTGGAACGCCTTTCGTTCACTCATCTCCGCTATACTCAAATTCCGCGTCATTAATGCCGCCATAGTCAAATCAGGATGCTTCTTTCGCGCCCGATTCACAGTCTTAACATTGATCCCCAGTTTCTCCGCCACCTTCGGCTGTCCATACACCGCACTCAATACCGCAATCATCTTCGAGCGCTTATCCTTCGGAGCTACCCCATACGCTACCCGTAATTCCTCCTCATTCCCAACTTCCAGCAACCCTAAATCAAATGCAATAATGTTATCGTCTTGCGGCCTTAACTTCGTCTCCCGATACTTCGCACTCGTATGTAAACCTAATGCCTTCGCCATTCTCTTCCCTTCACTCAAAAAACTTTTTTTAAATATTTTTCCTTTTCACTTGACATTTTACACACCGCATGATAGAAAGCAAGTAGAAAAGTTAAAAAAGTTCCGCTCTCTGCATAATGAATAAAAAATCAGCCATTAAAGAAATTGGGCAGATCAAACACAAACAAGCAAAATACGGTAAGGATTATGGGAAAATTAAACTCAATAACCTTCGCGGTTTCTTCTTCCCTCCTGCCAATAAATCACCAGAACGTAAACAGATTTTCTTCTCCAGATCAAAGAAATTGCAGGATAGCAATATAATAACATATCACCCGGATGGCGAGTGCGCTCGTAAACCCCGCACCCATCATCCAAATTCAAGTGGATGCAACGACGCAAAGCACCCAGCATCGTAAAAATTTCGGCTGGACGTCCTTAACATTAAACATCAGCCCTTAAAGCTCCTGAATAATGCGGATATGTGAATCAGCCGAAGGGACATGGGCGACCATCTTATCCAATGGTCACGGTAACGCTGAATTAAGCGACTTGATACCGAAATTGCCCGTGGGCGTGTAATACGCAAATCCCTCAAAAAAACCCTCAGGGGCTTCCTGTATTCCGAAATATAAGATATAGACTTACCATACTCATCTTAACCAACTGTGCCATTTTGTCGCACTACCACTAAAACACAAATAGCTAACCGTGCCATAATGTCCCACTTTCATAAGCCATATCAGGTGAGCATCGTGTGCGGAAGCAGTTGGTGGTGTGTGGTTTACGTAGGGGCGGATGGGCTAACCGGTATGGCCATGCCCCCCCCCTCAATAAATTACAGTGCCAAGTGTATCAGCATATCGCACCGTTGAGAATCGTAGTAGACATAACTGGTTATTATACGACACATCCCCTCTACGTATTGGCGCTTATGACCTGATTACACCTGATCGCCCACCGCGATCACCCTATTACTGGCCGGAGTGCTGGTCTGGATAGAGGCCGGCAGTGTCATGCAGGGCGGGGGGCGAACATGCGAGAAACAACGGTATCGGATCGGTAATGTCATGGTGTGTGCCAAGTGTGACATCAGCCAAAATAAGGTGTGTCATAGTGCCCCGCGTTAAATAACGGTATATCAACGACTTACAACAGTAGCGACATTATGACACAGTGGTGGTGTGTCATAGTGTCCCGAACAGGGGTATTTTTGGGGTATGCAAAAAAGGGGCGTAAAATAGTTATAGTTTTTAAGCTGTTGAATTGCAGGGGGTTACGAATAATCATGCTATTATGCCGAGCCAGTTGGCATGAACTGTGCTTATATATAGAGTTATACGCTCGTAATGTGCGAGCGATAACCAGGAGGGAAATGAGAGGAATCCGGTTAAATTGGATGTGGGATGAACCCCACGAACAGGGCGTCGGATATTTTTTCAGGGATAATTCCCTCCTGAAAAATCCCGGCATTGCCGGAAAGTATTTTTTCCGCGACACCGCGGAGGAAGATTGTTTCCAAATTCTTTTGGAGATGGAGGCATTTTGCCTACGATGCACTGACCTCTCCATGAGAGATTTTGACGCCCGGCTGACAATTGAGTATGTAGATGTCCCGGACGAGCAAATAATTTTTCGGGATAGCAAACAATTTGTACAAAAGATTTAACGCGCACCGCGCCCGGCGGATTCCGGGAAAGGAGGACGAGATGAATATGAAAGAAACGCTTTTTGCGGCCTTTTTGGCGGCATGGGACGCGGAGGCGTGGTCTCAGACCACGCCCAAGCAGGTCGCAAACTGGGTGGCCCGCGAGGCGGCGCGGCTTGGCCAAATCCGACATGACAACATCGGATTTGTTGCCGCGTGGCTGGTGACCGAGGATGCGGCCCGCGAGGCGGCGCGGCTTGCCGAGGATGCGGCGCGCGAGCAGGCGGTCGAAATCGAGGATTAACAGGGCACGTGCCCACCGGCCCGGCGGTTTCCGGTTTTCCCCACGTGCGTGGGGATGGTGCGAAAATTGATGCACGGAAAATATTTGGGTCATAGACAACAGGCCGCGCCCGGCGACCATCGAGCGGGAGACCGCACCGGGCATACGGGAGGGCAGAATCATGGCAATAGCAACAGGAAAAGCAAC
>Ga0307928_10002022_pt1 | contig 15537 bp, 13 predicted proteins | sample AceLakmetagen232_FD_201815 | JGI IMG/M metagenome (GOLD analysis project Ga0307928, IMG submission 201815) | Saline water microbial communities from Ace Lake, Antarctica - #232 | ecosystem: Environmental > Aquatic > Non-marine Saline and Alkaline > Saline | place: Antarctica: Ace Lake... | reverse complement strand
CCGAGGGAGAAGCCAACGAAGTCTGGAACCATTGGAAATGGGCTTTGGAGAACGTAGTCGGTGACATAATGCCTAAATACGACCCCGAAAACGAAGATTATGATAAAGAAGCTGTGTACTACGCTACTATGGACAGGGGCTGGGTTAGGGTCGTGAATAACGGTGCGAATGTCGAAATGAACTCCAATGCCTCTCCCCAAGCTGTTTCCAAAGCCAAATCAATGCTTAAGGATGCGTTCCAAGAGGGCAAGCATGTCTTTGTGGACTTGGGTGTCGGACACTATGCAGATGCTGATAACGGCAACAAGATGGAATTCGGTGCGATGATGCGAGCAATCAATGAAGTTACGGGATTGGTTATGGCTAGTGTTCCACGTGAAACACAAGCAGGACTTCTAGACATATTCAATAACCTGGCTAATAAAATAGGATTGGATATACCTAAGTCCAAGGAAGATGCCCGTAAGATGCTACAAGAACTTGTGGCATCCGAAGGCGAAGAGGGTATCAACACAGCAATTAATCTCGTTAATAAACTGCAAGTAAGTGCGAGCTACGATTCCCTAATTAAAGAAGCAGGATTCCTAGACAGTCTACGGACACTTAAAAAACCCTTGATGATGGGGTTATTAGCTTTGACCTTGTGGGGTGCAGTTCCCGCAACGGCTTCGGACTTCGCAGACAAATTACAAGACTCTACATCAATAGAACAGTCATCCGATACCGATACCTCAAATTTATTGACAGATGCACAACTCGGAGTTCTTAAGATACAGTATCCCGAGCAGTTCGATGCCGAGGGTAATCTAAAGACAGACCAAGTTATTCCCCCGAGTGAGGACGATGTCAAACTCTTTGAAGAACAAGGTGCCGAGGGATTTAAACAGATACAAGATGACCGAGATGCGGAGTACGAGAGATGGGCTGAGGCACAGTCCAAGAAGGGTTCTGTTAAGACGGCTACGGATATGGATTCCATACTTGAGTACCTAGTGGATAAGTTAGGGGTTGCGATGCCAACCGACCCCGAGTCCGCTAGTACCCAGCTAGAATCCATCCTAGAGAAGCTAACCCCTGAACAGTACACTCAGATAACAACGGTGGTAGACAGCCTCGGAGAACGCCTGCTAGACAATACCGCGGGGTTGAAACAAGCAGGGATGATGCAGAGCCTACAGAAGATACGGAATCCGTTAATAATAGCAAGGTTAATGATGATAGCGTGGGGTCAGGTACCTGAATCGTATCAAGATGCGCTACTCAATTTAGAACCAAAGACTGCCGAAGAGCAGGTTCAAGAATATAATCAAGTAAATGCTTCAAAAGAGGAAAGTATGAAAAAAATGTCCCGTACCGAGAAAACTGCAAAAGAATACGGGCCGAGCGCTGAAGGCGTTGCGAGCTACGACGAACAGGATTATACTACCAAGGTCACAGTTGATAAGATATTCGAAACTATGCCAGGAACGTACGTAAATACCAATCAGGGTGATAAAGTAGGATATACCCTCCAAGTACGTAGAGGAGACCCGCCAGAGCAGGGCGGTAAGCGATTGTGGTCTGAGGGCTATACTCTTATACCAAACGCCTCACCAAGAGACAACCTACAGAACGTAGCTAATAACTTGCTATCTGACATCCCAATGCAGGAAGGTGAAATCTATAATCAGTTTGTTGCCTTGGCTAAGCAGTTACCTAAAGCGACAGTAGACAACGTATCTACACCATCAGATTTAAAAGCAATATCTGATTTCCTCAAGGACGACACAACGTGGTTCGACATCGAAGACGAGGAGTTGGAAGGTGATGACCAATACATTAATATAAGTAGTAGAGACCATGGCGATGTCGGTAACGAAACCCCTGGTGATGAAGACTGGGAAGAAGGTCAACGCCTAGCTAACGAAATTCAATCTAAATTCAAGGGTATGGATACCTCTCTCGATTCTATAGACGAGTGGATATTCTTAGATATTCGCCCAAAACAATCAAAAGGAGCAAGTATGAAGCAGAAAAAAGCAGGGAGTATGACATTAATAGTGTCTGCCAATCTCAAGACCATTAAGATGGCGGGAGACGACGACTGGACGAACATGGTAGGAGATTCTAGGGTAGAGACGCTAGAAGACGCGTATCTCATTATGCAGGCGCATGACATGGAGTGGGATAACGAGACGGCCACGGGCGAAGTACTGGGCGAACCAGTATACACTTTCTATAAAGATGGAGAGCGTGTTGCGGAGTACGGACAGTCTATGACAGAGTTAATGATGTTCGACCCGCCTAACCACAAGCTAGTATCGTCAACGGTATACAACCCTCCCCCTGTACTAACAGCGGAATGGGTTCAGCAAGCCTTCGGCTCAGTAAACAAGGCTATTGATGCCAGTATCACCATGTTCGAGAAGACCAGTGGCGTATCTCGTATTAAGTGGAGTGCTATAGCGGATAACTTAATGGCGAGATTGGATGCGGAGACGCAGACGCAGGCATCGGGTACAGTCAAGAAAGTATCGGGTTCGGAAACGCCTTCAATGGCTGATGTATTAAAGCTGGTATCCGAAGGCAAGTTATCTGTTGAAGAGGGTCAGTTAGCAATAGAGGGTATTGCGTTCGCACAGAATCCTCCAAAGGGTAGTAGTGAAACAGGAAGTGGTTGTGTCTATTAGAATCCCTGGATTAGGATTACGCTTGGGCTTTGTCCTAGGTTTAATAGCAGGCATCCTCATAATGGCGATGCTCTCTACAGTTTTCTACTTCGGTATTACAGAAAAGATGAAAAGACAACAAATACTGATTAATCAACAAAAACAGCTTATTCAACCTTGTCAACAAACTCATCAAAAACAGATTATGTTGAAAATGAAGTATAAGATGAAAAGGTTGAATAATGCGAGACTACCCTGAGCCCCTTAGATTCTATACCCAAGAGACTAAGGCGCAAGTGAATACCCGTAAGCGAGCTAAGGAATTGAGCGTGGGTGACCAACTAGCAGTATTCTTGAACAGGCACAGGAGCGCACTTGACAGAACAGAAGCCGATATCAAAGACCTCGACTCCCAAGAAGAAGAGGATACGGACGCGGACGCGGAAGAAGCCGAAAACGAAGATGAAGGACGGGATAATAAGCCGTAGCCTGATGACAGTACTAGTCAGTAAGCGGATGCTGTTAAGGGCGTTCTTTACCCTATCGGTATTGCTCGTAACAGTATACATAATATGGTTGTTGTTTAATAAGAAGCCAGTATCGGGACAGGAACAACTACTTAACATCTTTGTCGGTGCATACATTGGAATACTTACAAAGGCAGTAGATTTCTGGTTCAGGAGAGATGATGAGGACACCAAGGAACATACAGAAGACCCATTTGATTAGCGTTGACAAAGAGGAGTTACGGAGTTATGAAGTTAAGTAGTGAGGAAATAGAAGAGTTAATTGATGAGGTAGCAGACGTGTTATTCGCGGACGAGGTACTAGAGTATACTACGGCATTACAGGACTTGGCAACACACGGTGGGTATATCTATAGAGTGCTATTCACGCCTCCTGATACGGAGCTCGTTGACGACGGAGTGGGTAGACACTGGACATACAGCCCTCATGTATTTGACAACATAGAATACGACTTGGCGGACATGGCAGGGTATCAGAAGGGATGGGATACGTGGTTCGTCGAAGGACTAGTTAGGGGCTCGAACGTCGATGTCGGAGGGAGTTTGCAGGCTTTCTACGAATTTCCTATTGAGAATGAGATATTGATTAAAGACCCTGATTCTGTTGACGTTGTGTTTATAGACAGACTCTCCTCAGATAAAGATAATTTTGGAGTCAAGGGTGCTACGATTATAGAAAAGGGCTAAAACAGGGCTTATTTTGTATTAAGTTTACTGATTGGTATTAATCAAGATTTATGTTTTAGTTAAAAGTTTTAGTGTTTCATAATAATACAGTAGATATATTTTTAACGTTTTTTCGCATAATAGATATAAAGTGTAGGCAGAGGACTCGGGAGGCGTTTTGCTCTAACTATACGTAAGATTATGTATAACAGTGAGTTAGTCGAGGGCAACTTAAAAAAGTGATACCATTATGATACTCAGGATGCCCGTAGTTTTTGGAAGTAGTTCGTATGCGAAGGTTGTACATCAAATCGCAGTGGCTGTTTCCGCAAGAGATTACCCGATTGAACTCGACTGCGAAGACATCGTTTTAGTGACCTCGTCGTTCTACACCATGGTCATAGCAGGTCTTCGGAGTGTCGGAATGGATAGGAGTAAAGTGTTGTTGACCAACGTCGGGGATAAGACTCTCGACATGATAAAGACTTGTAAATTCGACCAAGTTATAAATATAAGGATGAAAGATAATGGCTGATTCAGATAACAGTAACAAAGATTCAAATGGCAACGGGCAAGTCCCGATGTCTGTAATAGATAAGTTCCTGACATTGAATCAGGCGAACAACCAAGCGTACTCTGAAATAGTTGCGGTGTTGGATACCCTCTCGAGTAACATACTTGACATGCGCAACACGGTAAATAAGTTAGACGACCAGATTGAGACTGAGAAATTAGGAGAAGTCATGCAGTTGTGTACCGACAACATACAGGTTCAGGTTGACACAGTAGTAGACCTCATTAGTGACATCAGTACGAATCACTGCTCGATGCGGGATTCGGAGTTGATTAAGGCTGTGGATGACTGCCTCAAGTTTAAAGGCATCGAGGCCAATGTCTTTGCACAGAGTATTGTAGACCACTTGGATTCTCCTGTAAGTAAGCAGGCTAATATAGAGACAGTCAAGTGGGTGTTGGAAACCGCATCAAGTATAAAGAATAACTGGGGTAAGCTCATGGTGGTGTTCGGAGCCTCTGTCGCCTTTATCTATATTAATGGTGGAAAGTCAATTATTGATTTCTTATCTAAATTTAAGTGAGGGTTATATGGACATAGCACAGGCCATAACCGTAGCAGACGTATTAATAGTTGAGTTGCATATCAAGACCCTGAAGGTAAAAGATATTGGCAGGAAGTTTAAGGAGAAATGTTTGGAATTAGATGACGAGATTACCAGAACTCTCAATCAGAGCACCAAGGAGATTGAGATGTCCGAAAAAGCCCAACGGTTTTGTACCCTGAGTAGAGATGAACAGAAGGAATTCTTAAAACAGTACAACGGAGATGACGATGCACATCAGAAAAAGTAAGAAGAGGGATACCAGCGCCATTACCCACATAGCACGACATGGACTTGGCAGTATCGCTCAAATCAAATCCCAAGTGGGCAGTAATAATGTCCTAGTTGCGTGTGAGACAGATGATAAACCACTAGCGTATATCCACAGTGGGCTGGCAGACAAGGGTTTGCACATTGCTTCTTGTGAGGCGCATCCCGATACGACAAAGTCTGTGGGTGTAAAGCTACAGACGCTATTGATACGGGAGTTAACGGCCTCCAACGACCACAGGCTGATAACGAGTATGGCAGGATACCTAGGCGAAGAGCTGTATACCGAGTGTGGATTCGTGGGTGGGGTATATGCTGACAGCATCGTTGATGGCCTAGACATTACTTCGAGTTACCACATGAGACCGTTCGTTGTCGAGAACACACTGGCCAGTACCGACATGCATTATCAGTGCCCAAAATGCGATAAGACTTATGATACCCTAAGCCAGCTAGAGAAACAGACATATAGAGAGGAAGGTTCGTATGCGCCTGAGACAGAGTACGTATGTCCCGAGTGTAAAGTAGAAGTCAGACCAGTTATGGCCGAGAAGAAAGCAGGAGCCGATACCTCTGAGGACAGTGCTACTACGGCAGAGATACAGGAGTTCGTTGCCAAGATTGATTCCCTTAATACTCTCCAAGACTTCAATGCGTGGTATGCTCATTTCTGTGGTTCGGAGGAACTAGCCAGCCTGTCACTCCACGCCAAGGAACAAGTAATGACTTATATAGCGTTGGCCGAGGAAGACTTACGTAATACCGAAAAATACTCATCGAAACTAATTAAATCTAATATAAAGCAGGAGGGCTCCATGGCCAAGAAACAAAGTGATAAAGAACGTATCGCGTCTATCGAGAAGAAGATTGCGGATAACACAACCACAGATATCCAACAGGTTAACGGCTACGGGATTAGATACAATCCTATGTTCAAAACATGGCAGGTTTCGCACCCTGATATCGGTGCTAATATTGAGGAGTTCAAGACGGAGGAAGAAGCAGTGTCACATGCCGTGAACGGCAGTAAGAAACAAGCAGACCTCCCAGCTGAGGGCTACGGGAATCTTATGGATATGTTGTTCGAGTTCTTGACGGGTAACGGTGTGGAGTCTGCGGACGACCCACAGGCTGACCCCATGCTTGACAACTTCATTAATAAGGGTGCGAGTAAGATACCCCCACAGTTCTTACCTAAGAAGAAAGCAGTCACGGATACTACCCAACGCGGGTGGTTTACTTTCACCGAAGGTACTCCAGGGTACATGTACATTGTACACAACGATAGTCTATACACAGGTAAGAAAGAGGGTAGGGGTGCACCCCAAGAGTACTTCAGAATTACTAAGGACAGTTTCTTTGATAAGGAGGCACTAGATTCCTTTGCGAATACCTTACAGATGGAGACGGGTTTCGACCTACTACAGAGCCTCGCCTTATCGGCTTCTAAGACAGCGAGTTCCGATGACCTGCCACCACAGTACACTAAGTTATCTGATGCACCTACGTTACCCGAGGGCAGTACTAAGATATGGTACACGACAAGGGATTCGTTTAGGGACATGCCTATGGGATTAGAGTTCCTCGAAGAACAGCGTGACAATCCCAACATCCTCAATCCTCCTACTAGGGACACGCTTGACCAAACACACGTGCTCCTCGGTGAAATAGGTTTGACCGAACCCAATGATATATACAGACAGATGCAGGGAGAGAGCTGGAGTCCCGAGGGCGAAGCCGTAGAACTCATTAAGGGTCTCGGGACACATACCTCGATGTCAATGGGGGATATCATTGAGATGCCCGATGGCGAGTTACTATTCGTTGACTACGCTGGATTTGCCAATCTCAACTCTAGAAAGGTTACAGCGGACTTCGACCCCGCCTATGTAGAAAAGGGCACTGATATCGAACACGAACACAAACCTACATACGAATTGATTGAGGACGCATTAGCCGACACAGGTGAGTTACCTGCTCCCGTGGACATGTACGAGGGAATAGCCAAAGACCATCTGAAAGAACAGGACGAGTACTATGACGAAGAAATCGGATTACCCGCTATGGAAGAGGGTCTCGAAGAGGAGAAGGATATCGAGAGACTTAATGCCAAGATGACACAGGCAGGTGACGTTGGCGTTGGCGTTGGTGACATAGAAATGCGTAGTGCTACACAACAGATACTTAAGAAGTTCTATGCGTTTATGACCGAGAAGGGTATTTCCAATCGTGATGATGAGGGCGCTATCGAAGCCGTCAACGAGTTCGTGGCATTGCAGGAATCAGGTTCTAAAGTAACTGCCTCATACTGCCTAGAGAAGTTAGGTGAGTGGGATGCTGAGGAATGGACTGGGCTCCCTGATGAGAATGGCAATCCCATCCCCGAACCCGAGAAGAAGAAGTTATGGGAAAGATTCTTGCAGAAGGCCAAAGGCGTTATTGACCTCGATGCACTACAACAGAGTCTTATGATTCGTGGTACACGGAGAACCTTAGATGTTTTGAAAAAACTATCTCAGAGTTATCCCAATAATAGAATGTTTACGGCTACGGGGTATGATGTTAACGTAGATAAGTATGGGGATATGTCGGGTTTTAATGATTACCCAGATATATTTACAATTGAGAAAACATCGTCTCAAAGCCTTATGGAGGGTGTAGCGGTTGCTGTGCACGACATTTACCCCAATGCTAAGAAGTTAGAACATGCGTCTGCTGATTGGTACGAGTTTTATGACCTTAAGGATAATGAACAGTTTATTCCGCAAGTGCAAGTTCATTTACGTTATCCGGAACCAGGATTTGGAGACTATTTTGAATCTTGGCTGCCAGATACTTTGGAAAATCTTAAGAAAGAATATAAGATATCTGTGAGTAAGAAAACGGGTGCGAAGAATATAGTAGGCGAAACACAAGGTGATATTCTCCGTAGGTTAATGAACAAGAAAAGTTCTTTGAACAAAACCGCAGGATTTGAAGAATGGGCAGAGGCTACGGAAGCAACGTTCACGGTTGATGTCAATCGTGAAACTATGCGTGACGTTTATCCCCTACCCAATGGTGTTGATATCATAAATGATGTGACACTACCTCAGAGTGTATTTAAATCACAGTCAGAGTACGCGGTAGTGGACTATGCTCTTCCCGAATCTGTTAAGTCATTAATAGAAGAAGCGGGTGGTGAGTTCTCTACTAATTGGTATTCAGAAGAGGGTTACGGTGTAGCTAAATTCGAGGGTGAAGATGCATTGGAAAAAGCCTATGATTTTGGTATGACTGTTAAGGGCTTACCCGATACAGACACCGATGCTAATGCCAGACTCACAGCAAAGATGTTAGGTGCGAGTCGCTGTATCGAAGTCAAGACAGGTAGGAATATCGACCTGACTAAGATAGCGGGTGAAGAAGACCTGTTGAACACTATGCCTGTTAAGTCCTATGACATTGACCGCGTGGACGGTACAGAGGATAGTATCAATCCTGACAAACCCGCGCCAAGAAACATCCACGAGTTACAAGCGGAACAAGAAGCGGTTACTGACTTCGTACCCGAAGCCAACATGGATGTCCCACTAGGAGAACCACAGCCTCCTGTAGATGGCACGTCAGAAGTCGTGGACAGCACCCAAGAAGAATACGGTGCACAGCCTACGCCTACAGACCCCGTGAATCCCGAGGTAGAACCCAAGGAAGTAACACCATTAGGTTCGAATCCCGAAGGAGAAACACCTGGTAATACTGCACGACAGGTAGATACCGTATCCGAAGGCGACCTCATGATAGCTACAGATAATGATACGCCAGCGGAGATAATGGAGCACATGGTTCAGGAGTCTCCTGCGAGAGCCAAGTCACTAGAGATAGAGACTAGCGAGACAGAGACCACGGAGTACCCTGAGTCAGGTGGCATACCATTTCGCAAGGAACGTGACAATATTAATACGGAGAGCGACGAGGCTGAAGACGTTGAGGAAACCGATTCGCAGACGGCCGAAGACCAGTTAGATGAGGGCAAGGCAGAAGGCGACGAGTCCAAGGACATAAAGGAGCAGACTGATAAGGGTAACGAGACTTCGATGGTCAGCGAGCTTCCTGAGTTGGATGAAGACGAAGAGCCTGAGGATGAAGTAGATGAGAGCTTGAAGAAACAGACTTCGAAGAACACTCAGCTCAAAGAAGCCAAGCACATGAACGGTGTGTGGGATGCCACGGCAAAAGGTGGTAGGGCTAAGACAGAGGACTTCGATTTCCTAGCAGGCTTTGATACCGATACCGATACCGAAGTAGCAGGTAGTGCTGCTTTTAACAGCGCGAGCCTCGAGATAGTATCAGACAAGGATGTTGACCCAACTGTTGTCCAGCATATCTCCGAGACAGATGCTGATGGTCTTACGGCTATGCGCACAGACCTCTTAAAGACTATCGCGTTGGAAGGCGGAAAACGTTCAAGAGAATTTGCCTACGACAAAGAACTTGACTTGATAGACGAGAGACTAAAGGACATTGCGGGTATTGAGATTGACCCCATATCATTTTGGACAGCAGTTACCAGTGGTAGGAAGTCAGGGGCAATGGAAGCAGAAGAGCCAGAGTTTACTACGACACAGGAGATGCCTAGTGAAGAGCAGACTCCGAACCAAGCGAGTTTCAAAGACGAGGCAGCTGAAGGTGAGAAGGTAGCATCAGTTAAGAAGTCTTATGATACGGGAGGATTCAACCGTGTAGGTCTCAAGAAAAAGGCTTCGGACTCTGATTCAGTAGTGACGTTAGAAGATATACTAGCGGAACTTAATGCTAACAATAGTGCCCCAGGAAGTTTAGAGGATGTAGGTGCAGATACACTATTTGTTATTAAAGGTGTTCTTGATTCTAGAGGTAAACCTGGTATTGAAGATTTGAATGACATTATATCTTCTTTAAAAACAGTGGAAGACCATGCTAGTCTAATTTATGACACATTCTCAGGTACTTTAACACGTAGCGAACTTGACGATAATATTTTTGTATGGTAGAGGAATAACTATGATAAATAAGAAAGCAGAGACCGACCCCGAAGCCGAGTTCATGTGGGGTCAGGAGTCCGCGTGGGATGAGTTAATCCCCGCTACGACACAAGACGCGAGACAGGCGATGTCTACCCACGAGGTATTCGGTATGGATACCGATACTCAAGATGCTGTACGCATTACCCGAGAGGAAGATATCGACAGTACCAAGTTCATTGGCTTCGGTCTAGGTAATCTCCTGAGTAAGGCCAACGCCAGCCCTAATAATCCTGGCTCAGGATATGATAAGTACAGAGGCGAAGAGTTACCTGCGTCTGATACACATCCTATTTCTCAGCCCCAACCCATGGATAACACTAGTGGTACGGCACACGGCTCGTTAGCTTCGGGTATAACTCGGAATCAAGTTCTAGAATGGTTTAGAGACTTGAATCCGTTTGAGGACGAGGGCGTGTATGCCGATGACGTTATTGATGTGTTCATAGTAGGTAGTGAAGCAAAGGGAACAGCAACTCCCACAAGTGATATTGACATCGCGGTAGTGATTCCTCCTATTTCAGGTAAGACAGCGTTACAGGTGTCAGAGGGTTTTCACATGGCGTATGGAGATGCTCTGCCTTTTGTTGGGGATAGAGAAGTAGACCTACAATTCTTTTACGAGGATGACCCCGAACTTAAAGATTACTCTAAGATATCTTTAGCAGGTATCCAAGACAACACCAGTTTTATGTCTTGGTTCGGAGACTCCAAGGTAGTAGACTCCGAAGGCAATCCAATGGTGGTGTACCACGGTACTCATGAATCTTTTACAGAGTTCACCCCACCTACTAAATCGGGAGTTGACTTCGAACCTACTAAACAACAGATTTTCTTTGCTAGTACTCCTGAAGGCGCAGAAGGCTATGCGTATGCCAAGGGCGCTAACATTATGCCTGTGTACTTAAAGGTTAGTAAGTTATTTGACAGGGTTGAGGATGAGTCTCCTGAGATGACATCTTTCAGGAATTTCTTGGTAGAAAGTGAAAAGGTTGATGTTAATCAGGCTTGGGATTTTGCAGATGCCGTGGTAGCAGGCAATTACGATGCACGAGAGTCTAAGGAATTCGTTGCGTGGTTACAGGCTAATGACTATGATGGGTACACTGTTAAAGAAGGTTCGGGAAGTACTAACTGGTCTTATGCTGTGTTTAACTCGAATCAGATTAAATCTGCTACGGGTAACTCAGGTGACTTCGATGCCGAGTCCGCAGACATTACAGCAGGTATCCAAGACAACACTAGCTTCATGTCTTGGTTCGGAGACTCTAAGGTAGTAGACTCCGAGGGCAATCCCAGAGTAGTGTACCACGGTACGGCAGATGACATAACTGAATTCGATACACAGAAATCTGCCATGGGAGTCTTCTGGTTTACGTCGGATAAGGCTTCGGTTGAAAGCGGTGAGGTCGGTGCCTCAGGTCACGGTAATATTGTAGAGGCGTATTTAACAATAAAGAATCCTGCGGGATGGGATGAGTATGACAAGTTTAGTACAGGTGAATTAATAGGCAAGGGATATGACGGTGTGATTCTCGAAGGAGACGGTGAGGAGACTTATATAGTATTCGAACCCAATCAGATTAAATCCGCTACGGGAAACTCAGGCGACTTCGATTCCGAGTCCGCAGACATAAGAGCTAGTGTAGTTCCCAACAAGGACTTAGCAGATGACAGAGAGTCTATGGATGATTTGATTGTGGGGCTTAACGGTTCGATGATGGATGGTATGGGCATGCCACCTGCTTGCAAGGCTTTTAATGCCTCAGTTAATGAACAGGATGGCGGACGACCTAAGTCCAAATAAAATAATATAGTTGTTGATTTTTTTGTTGACAATATTTATATTCACAGTATACGTATTAATCTGATGATGGAGGATGAACAGTGAAGAGAGTACTAATAGTAAGTGATTGCCCCACGTTAAACACTGGCTATGCTCGTGTTGCGCGTCTAGTAGCTAAGTCGTTACACGACGAGGGATACCAAGTAAGATACCTGCCCGCCAATGCCACGTTACCTGATAACGATAGAGAACTGCCTTATGAAGTCGGTACCTACGAATACCCTGACCGCTATTGGAATCGTAGAATAGGCGATGAGTTACTATCATACAAGCCTAGTCTCACCATAGTAATAGGTGAATTTATATACCTCGGGTATATAGGTAATGTGTGTAGGGGATTAAATATACAGAGCATGTACTACGTACCTGTCGAGGGTGAAAACTACCCACCGCATTTCGTGTACTACGAAGGCGGACACATTGATTACCGTATGACTATAGCCAAATTCCATTACCTTGTCTCGTACTCCGAGTTCGGTAAGGCGCAGATACATAAACAGCTACCAGGAATTGTACATCAGTCAATGCCCCATGCCGTAGACACCAAGGTGTTTAGACCCCTGAATAAGTTAGAGTGCAGGAAGAAATTCTTTCCTAACCTCGTGGACAATCCCGAGATAGGTAACGACAAGTTCTTTGTGGTAGGTGCCGTGTACAGGAATCAAGAGCGTAAGGGTGTGGACTATCTACTTAAGGGCTTCAAGCACTTCGTAGACAACTACGAGGGCGCTAATAAGTGCTACCTGTTCTTGGTCATGGATGTTAAAGACGGATTGGGATACAACATTAATAACTATATAAAGCAATTAGGATTACAAGGCAGGGTTACTAACGTGGCCGTTGTCAGTGGCAAGATGGGGCCTGATGACAATGCCCTTGTCGAAATATACAATACATTTGATGTACACTGTTGCCCGTTCAGAGCAGAGGGATGGGGATTGCCTATCATCGAGGGACTCGCATCAGGTTGTCATACAATAATTACCGACTATGCAACACCTGCCGAGTACGCTGAGGACTCATGTATTCGCGTACCTATCTTTGATACCCAACCCCGAGTGGGAACTAACTGCGAGTGGGCTGTCCTCGACTATAAAGCAGTAGGTGATGCCATGGGTAAAGTCTATACTGAAATTGATAGTAGGTTACCTAACACCAAGGGCGTTGCCGTTGCACAGAAATACAGTGAAGAGGTAGTGGGTAAGAAATGGGTTGATATGATAAAAGGTCTTAGTCTTCCCGAGATGCCTGAGATAGACGAGAGCGGTTTGCCTCAGGGCGAAGACACTGTTATATCCGAATACTTTGATGCGTTGGATTCGTAGTCCTATGCCTAAGTGGCTTAAGAGACTAGGATGGCGAATACGTATATGGTTTCAGATAAGAAGCAAGCCCAAGCATGAATTTGATTCGTATTTGGACATACACTACAGGGCATACTACAGCCTGCCTCGAGAAGAGTATAAGGAATATGTTGCCGAGATGATAGCCAAGAAGTCTAAAGCGCACCACGAGGATATGGATGGACATTAAGAAAAAGATTAAGAAGCTCATCGACGGGTGTAAGACAGTGGTCACTAGCAACACCACAGTGATACACAGTCAGACTGTTACCATCAATGGTGATGTTAAGAACAGTACCATAACTATGGACGGTAAGACCCTCAAGGGCAAGAAGGCTCAGAAGGCTATGGATAAAGTTACTGCTGCCACACACAAAGCATTTAAGGATTGGGGTGGAACTATGGATGAGTTTTCAGATGCGTTGAGGGACTTATGAGAACATGTAAATGGTGTGGCACCCGAGAGGGATTCAGACACAGTGATTCGTGTCCCGTACACAACTTGATTGATGCTAGTGTAGCATACGAGAGTGATTGGTGACTAGGATTATGACTAAGAATAAATACGTATTAAAAGCATATAACTGGTTGTACGGCAGTGAGTTCGTACATCACACACATACGTCATACGATGGAAAAGTGACTAGGGTATTATCGCTGAACTCGTTCTATGTAGATACCCCAAGTAGTAGGAAACGAGTTAGTCCCGTGTGGGATTACCACAGGCTAAAAGCATTAATGGGGAGGGGCGCAAAATGGTTACTAAGATTGCGGTAATTGTTGTGATGTTAGTAGTAGCAATATTGTTTTTATCGAAGTACATAGGACATAAGGGAGATTAGCATGTATGAGAAGTTACAAGCAGTAGTGGGAACGTTATTCGTAGACCTCGATGGAACTGTGCTCCACTCTGAAACAGAGAAGCCACTTGAGGGTGCTGTCGAGAAACTAAAATCGTCTAGGGACAAGGGATGGATGATAGTACTCACAACATACCGTGGGAACCCGTGGGGTAAGCATCACAAGTACGGAGTGTTGTCTACGCTTTCTACTCTAAGGTTACTTGATATCCCCTTCGACGAAATAGTATGGAACAGTCCAAGTCCCAGAGTGTTAATAAATGATGAACCGTGTCACGCTATCCCCCACCAACATAATGGTTCGTGGACAGCATACGATTTTTAAGGATATGATATGAGATTAGTTAAAGGTGTTTGGACGGATGAGACTATGAGAATATGTTCCAAGTGTGAGGAGCCCAAAGACATTTCTAAATACTATAGAAGATACGACAGACCCAATGGCGACCAGTTTCATAAGAAGTGTAACGTGTGTATGGGTTCTTATAAAAAGAAGCATCAACAAGACCTTGAGGGTAGGAAAGAATACGAGCGGGATTACCGTATCACTAACCGAGATGAAATTTGTAGGAAAAGTAAAGATGGTACTTGGGATATACAGCCTCGTACCACAGAGAAGTATAGGAAACGTGCAAGAGAATTATACCAAATTAAAAGTAAGAAAGTACAGGAAAGACGAAAATTTAAAAGGATGGAGAATCCTTCATTAGCAATTAGTTATAAATTAAGTGGACGTATCAAAAGTGCTGTTAAGAAAAATTGTACTAAAAAGGCTTTTAAGACTGCTGAAGTTATAGGATGTTCGGTACCGTACTTAATGCAACATTTACAACAAACAGCTATAGATAATGGATACCTTGATTTTGATATAAATTATTTTAGCGGTAAGGAGTATCACATTGACCACATACTGCCTTGTGATTCTTTTGACCTTACAGACCCAGAACAACAAAAGAAATGTTTTAACTGGAGAAATCTTCAAATACTTTCTGCTACTGAAAATTTAAAGAAAGGGAGTAAAATCCCAGAGGAGGTTGTTAATGCCTAAGACAGAAGATAAATTGTTATATAAGGGAGAATATCTTTCTATCTATGAGAAGGATGGTTGGTATACATATTGTAGAGATAGAACGGGAGAAATCATCGGAGTCCTAGTATTCACCAAGGACAAGCGTGGCAACATAGAGAAGATTCTAGGCCGATACGAATACGATGTA
>Ga0307928_10002021_pt1 | contig 15539 bp, 19 predicted proteins | sample AceLakmetagen232_FD_201815 | JGI IMG/M metagenome (GOLD analysis project Ga0307928, IMG submission 201815) | Saline water microbial communities from Ace Lake, Antarctica - #232 | ecosystem: Environmental > Aquatic > Non-marine Saline and Alkaline > Saline | place: Antarctica: Ace Lake... | reverse complement strand
TCTTGAGTCAGAATATGTATTTTCAAGTAATTCATCTAATGATTCAACAACTAATTTTTCTGAAGAATAAACAGTTATATCTATACCTGCATATCCTTCTTCACCACTACTAAATGATGTAATTGTAAATTCAGATCCGTCTTTAAATTTAAAAATTAAATAATTATTAGCTCCATCATATTCTTCTACTACTTTATTAATTCTTTTTCCAATATATTCTTTTTCTTCTTTAAGACCAAATAAATCTAATTGTCCTACACCATCATCTTCAGGAAAAGAAGTGATATTAATTTTACCACCTTCTTCAAATTTTATAATTATATAAGAATAAATACCGTCAAAATCTTTTTCGAATGATTTAATAGTTTTTCCTTCTATTTTTTTAAGTTCATCCATTTTTACAATTTATTTTATATATTCTAAAATAAAGAGTGGAATTATTCTTCTCTTTCGAGTTCTTCTATTTCTAAATCTGAAAAGCCGGCATTTTTTGATATTTCTATTTTAAAATCAAAATGCTCTATTGGTAAAGGGGAGTGGTTAATAATAAAAATATTGATATTCATTTCTTTTGAAATGTTTTGTAGTAAACCAATTATATCATATATTCCGTCTCCATCAATTGAAGATAAAACTTCATCTAACATAAAAATATTTAATGATGGATATTTGCGCTTTAACATTCTAATAATAGAAATTAAAACTGCTAAATCAACTCTTTTCTTTTCTCCGGTACTTAACGTATTAACACTAATATTAATACCTAATTGATATAATTCTGGTTCAAAATCTGAGTTAAAATTTAATGAATATGGAAAATGAAGTTCATGCAAAGTATATTCAATTTCTTTATTAAGAGTTGGAAGATAACTTTCTAAAATTTTCTTTTTAATACCTGTATCAGAATAAATTTCTTCTAATATTGCTAAATATTTAAAATCATGATCATACTTTATTTTATCAATTTCTTTTGAAGATAAATTTTTTGTATTTTTAGTTATAATATTTCTAATACTAACAAATTCTTTTGGTTTATTTGCTTTTAATCGATTAAGTTCTGTTTCTAATGTTTTATATGCAGACTCATATTGAATAATGAATTCATTAATTTTAGATATTCCTTTATCTAATTTTTCAAAAGCAATTGTATAATTTTGTTCACTTTTATTAATAATTTCTAATGAGTTTTTCTTTTCTTTGATATCACTATTTAATTGTTCTTTAATTAATTCAAATCTTGTTTCAGAAAAAGGAGTTTCACAAGTTGGACATTTATCTTTTTTGTATAAATCTATTTGTTTTTGAATTTCTTTAATTTCTTGATTAATTTGAGATCTTTGTTGAATAAAAGTAGTATATGATAATGTAATTTCTTGTTTTTTTAGTGTATATTTATTTCTTTTGCTATATCCGTCTTGTAGTTTTGGTTTATAAACAATAAGTTTATCAGTAATTTCTTTAATTCTATTTGTATTATCTTTATTAACTTGTTCTTTAAGTTTTGTTAATTCTTTAACAGCAGAATCTATGTTATTTTTAAGAGAAATAATTTCTCTATCGAATAATTCCATATTAAATTTAATATCTCTTAAATCATGTTTAACAAGATCATTCATTTTATTAATAATTTCCATCGCAAATAACTTATCAATAATGATACGTTTATTATGCGGTGTCATTGAAATAAATGATTTAAATTCATTAATTGATAAAGAAATAATATTAGAAAAAATATGATACGGTAATCCAGTAACTTCTGCATCAATATAATTTTGATAATTAACTATACCACTTTTTCCAATATCATTATTATCATTTGGATCTTCGCCTGGACTATATTTATGAACCCTTAAATCTGATGGTGAAAGTTTTCTTTCAATAGTAATATCAGTTGTTGGGTTAACTTCAACATGCATTTTAATATAACCATGTTTATTCATTCTATTAGCTATTTCATCTTTTTTAAATTTATCAAGTTTTCCATAATATCCAACTTTTGGAAGATTAACAAAAAAAGATTTTCCATTCCCGTTTTTCCCAAGAACCATCCACAAACCACCAGCATCTGGTAACGTAATGGACTGTAATTTGTTACCAAATGGGCCAATATTGCGCCATTCTATTTTCCGCAGTTTCATTTTTATTTTTTTCTTCTGAAAATTCCATTTTCATCAGGTTCTTTATCCCATTCTCTCTTTTTAACTATTTCTAATTTGTTAAGTGCAAAATAAAGTAATTTGTTAAATGATACATCATTTCCATATCTTATTCTAAAAGCATCTAATAAAAGGAGTAAACAATCGGCCCATTCTTCCTCTTCGTTATCTTTATCAATTGATTCAATAAGTTCTATTACTTCTTCTTTTAAATGATTCAGTGGACCTCTGGGATCACTTCTGGGACCAAATGTACCATCCGAGAATTTTTTTATTTCTTCTTTTAAATAATTAAGCATTTTTTATATAAAACCTTTAACTGCTTTTGCAACTTCATCTAAAGAATCATAGAATGGGGTATATCTTCCCTGCCTTCCATGAGCTAATCTAGTTTGAATTACAACATCTTGTTTTCTTTCATATTCTGGATCTATTCCTATTACAGTTGTTTTAGGAGTTGAAGATAAAAATCCCCATTTTCCAAGCTCATAAAGAACTATTGGATTTAGTGAACCTCTTGAAAACCAATATACAATCATATCAGCTTCTTTTAATTTGTTGAATTCCCATGTAATTTGCTCTTCAGCAGTATTTGGATCATCTATTGGAAAATCTGCTCTTCTTGGATTGTATAAAGTAATTCCATTGATATCTTTTAATTTATCAATTAATTCTTTCTGCCAATCTGGACAGTTTGTTATTCCTCCTGCCAAAAATATTTTTCTATTTCTGTTATTTTCTAAAGAATAAACTTCATTTGGTGATTCAATTATTATTGCCATAGTTTTTAGTTTTTAATTTAAGTCTCCTTTATTAGCTTTTTCATAATATTGTTTATTAAGTATTTTCAATCGGATTAATACTTCTGTTTGGTGTTGTAAATCATCTATACTAATTTCTAATAATGTTAAAATATCTTTTATATCTACTCCTTCTAACATTTCAGACAATTCATCATCTAATTTTATTCTTTCTCCAACTGTTTCAATTTTTTTATATTTACAATTTTCTAAAATATCAACAAATTTTGTAAGATTAAATAAATTAATATGTTTATCAGCAACTATAATATCTGAATAATTATTATTAAATAATTTGTTCGTTTCATCTAAAGTAAATTCTAAAATATTTTCTAGTAAAATTTTTTGGAAAATTGGAGAATAGTTGTTTTCTGTAAATTTTATTTTATTTGTAGTTGGGTTGAAATAATAAACACCCTTTGAGTTTCCAATATCTGATCGTTTCGTAGAAAAAGGAGATCCTATATAAAGAAATTGTTGATATTCTTGTCTTTTGTGAATATGTCCAGAAAATAATCTTTTAATCCCCTTTATATTTGTTAAATTAGCACCTTTATGTATATGTCTATTATTATCATATCTAAAACCAGCAATATTTGTATGAGCAAAAACATAATCATATTGATTTTGTTTTACATATTTTTCTTCCATATTTATATCACCTACCCATGGTAAAATAAGAATTTTTGATTTCCCATTTGTAATAACAACAGGTTTTTCAAAAATGGTTATGTTATTAATAGTTTTAAACGGTCTTAATGAATTAATATCAGTATCATGTTTTTTATAAATATCATGATTTCCTGTTATAAAATAAACCGGAAGAATTTCTACAAGTTCTAATATAATGTCAATGGATGAATTCATGACATAAATATCAAGTAATTGTCTATTATCAAACCAATCACCTAAAATAAAAAGAATATCCCCGTCCCGAACATTTTTCTTAAGATATGGAATATAAAAATTTTTAAAAAAGTTTAAATGGTTTTGAAGCCATTCAAGTGAATTTGCTCTAACTCCAAAATGTAAATCTGCTAAAAGGAATATATTTTTATAATCTATTTTTTTGGTATTAACTTTAAATGAACTTGGACTAGTCATATAAATATTTTAATATTTTATTATTATACAAAGGAAAAACTAGGAAGTTTTAAATGAGGGACTTTTAGAAGATATCTTAATAATTTTTTAATTATAAAACATCGCCAGAATGTTCTTCTTTATGATACATATATCGAGATATGCTATCTAATTCGTTTTTTGCTTCTTCAGATTCAGCATCATTAACCATTTTATCAATAAGCATCCAATCAATGCAATTCATTCTTTTTGCTTTATCTATAAGATTTTGATCATGCTCGGAATATTTTTCATTAATTATTCTAGCTCTCATAATACAGATTTTATTTTATTTATTTAAAATAAACGTTTTGTTTTTATTCTATCTTGTAAACTATATTTTTCATTTAATTCTTTTAATAGTAATTCTTTATCTAATATTCCCACCTCTCCATATAATTGATCATAATTTATTTGAAAAAATTCAGCAAATCCAATAAACATTTCCATTAAACTAAAATTTCTAATTTTAATAATTTCTTTTTTAAAAAAATAATACATTTTAATCATGTCATTTTTATCAACACGCTTAGGATTTTTATATTTTTCATAATAAGAAGATTCCTTAAAAATATTATAAATAATTTCATTTAAAAGTTGTGATGATCTATATTCCATAATATCACCTAATTGATCTTCGTATAATGAAGATATTCTATTATCAATTTTTATTGTTTGAGTAAATTCTTGATAATTTAATTCTCCAGCATTAAAGGAATTATTAATAATTTTATCTTCGCGTAAAGCCATATTTTTTATTTTTAAAATTTTTTACTAAGGATATTCTATTTATTTTATTCTGGAAATAATTCGTTACCAGTTATTTTTATATTTGTATTAGGTTTATTAATCGATGAAGTTTCCGGAGTTTCTGAAGTTGTACTAGCATTAATGAAAGCATGTACACTTGCTGTTTCACTTCCTCTTCTTTTTGTTGATGGGTTTATTGTACTATTAATATAAAAATCCATATCTCGAATTGGTGAATTTTTATCTTCTTCAATTCTTGCATATTTCCAATCTATCGTATATCGTTTTCGAGTATTTTCATATCCCGCAACTCTATTTGCTAAACACTTAAGAAAATATTCACCTCTTGCTTTCATTTCTGCATTTGTAATTATTCCAAATAAAACATCTACAGTATGAAGTAATGCAGCAGATTCAGCTATATTTGTAATATTTAAATCTGAAGTTTCCCAACCACTTCTATTTGTTTGAGTTGCAGTAATTACTGACCAATATTCTTCCATCGCCATTGCACGAAGATCTTCAGAAATTTGTTTAATTTTCATATAAGTATTTTCAGTATTTGGATTTCTCCAATTTTTCATAATATTAATATAATCAACAAAAATATTATCAAATTTAATACCTAATAATTCTTCAGCTTTTTTTAAATATGTTCTTAAATCATTTACTGAACATGATGATGATGGAAATTCTTTTACATGTAAAGTTCCAAATGGAATAACAGCAGATTGTTTTATATTTTGTATTTTATCTTTTAATTGAGCTTGATCTTTCGCCCAATCTTCATAATCATCTAATGGAATTGTAAACATATTAGAACCAATACGCATGTTAATAATTTCTTCTTGTAATTCAAAAGTTACATATGCTGTATGATGGCCTAATTGAGCAGATCTTAACGCTAAATTTCCAAGCCAGGTTGATTTTCCAGCTTTTGGACCAGAAAGAAATGCAATTAAAGATCCTTTCCAATATCCCCCCTTTAAGCATAAATCTATATAATCATAACCTGATGTAGTTCTAGCTAATCTAGTTTGAAGATGATTTGTTGGATCAAAAAAATCTGATCCCATATTAAAACTAAAATCTATTACAGTTTCAGAAACTAACATATGGCGGATTTTTTCAACAACTTCAGATGCATTGTCTGCACTTACTTTAGTTGTTTTCATAAAAGCAATTGCTTTTCTCATTACATTATCCAAGTTTCTAACTTGAATCCATGGTCCAACATTATTTTCTAACCATTCATTATCATATTCTCCTAATAAAGCCTTTGTATTATATAAGCTTAAAATTATTCCTTCATTATATTTTTCACCAAATCCTTTAATACGAATAAGTTCCGTCATTTGTTCTTTAGATGGCGGTTCTTTATATCGTAAAGCATGTTCTTTTGCAATATCAAATAATTCTTTTAAAGTTTGATTTTGAAAATACTCCGATTTTGATGCGCTAAGAAATAATTGATTTCCTAAAATATAATGGAAAAATATTTGTTCTTGATACATGTTTATCATAATACTACTCTCATAAATGTTTATAAATTTAAAAATTTATATTTTCTTGAATTTCTTTAATAACAATTTTTGTATTTTTTCCAATTGTTTTAATTGCTTCATCAAACTCATTTCTCATAACTTGGTTAAATTTATTTTCAGATAAAAAATCTGGATTAGGATTAAATTCTACTTCAAGATCATGAACTTTTAACATTTCTTTAATAATATATGTTATTATTGATTTTCCAGATTTTACTGGTCCACTAACAGTAATTGTAATTTTTTTGTTTTTCATTTTTAAATTTTATTGATTTTACTCCCATAAATGTTTAATTACTTTATACGATGTATATTTTAATTTTTCTACATATCCTTTTTTAACTAACTTACTAATATCGTCAACTAAATTTGGTTTTATTCTTATTCTTGTAAATAAAGAAACTTCTCTTATTTTAAATTCACCATCATATCTTTTTGCATTATCTAAAAAATGAACAATTTCAAATAATAAATCTTCATAAGTTGGGTTATCAATTATTCCGATAAGATTTTTTATTTTAACATTCTTTTTTTTAATTGGTTTCATAAAGGTTTATTCTTTATACATAAAAAAAGGGCTAAAGTTTTATTTAGCCCGTTTAATATTTGTTAAAGTTTTATAGTAGTGAATGGATTATGTTTCCAGATGCATCAGTAGTTTTTATGCCATAAGTAATAGGGGCTGGAGTAGAATCAATAACAATTCCAGGCATAGGAATTCCTTTTTCATCGAATTTCTTTTTTATATTACTAAACATTTCTTTAAATAAATTTCCCCATTCTTCTACATCTTTAGGATTACTAGGATCAAAACCTTTTATATCTTGAGCTAGTGTTCTAGCTGCTACTTTTTTTGTGAGGGGAAATTGTATATTCCAATTATTTTTTTCTTTCATTACTGTTCTGATTCATCCATTTCCATATTTTCTAAATCTGCAGTAACTTCTGCTAAATCTTCAAGAGATTCAATAGAAGGTAACATAAAAGTTGGTTTTATTATTTTTTCATCTAATTCTTTAAGAACTTCATTTGTAAATATTCGTTCTGTATATAATTCTGATAAAGGAACTTCTCCTCCTTCATGTCTACATACTAAAGTTCTAGCGGTCTCTTTTGGTAAAGCAAACTTTTCTATAATTTTTTCAATGAATTTTTTATCATCTTTTTCATAAATAGTTAATCTTTCTTCTGGAGAAAGTTTTTTATAATCTTTAGTTGATGTAACATCATGTTCTTCAGTTACTTTAAATTCAAAACATCCTTTTTTATCTTTTTCTGATAATTTTTCATATTCTTTTTTATTTAAAGCTTTTCCTCTAATAATTCCACAATTTTCCCATGAAACAAATTTTTCCAATCCAACATATGGATTTGGTTTTTTATAAAATGGGATATGAATTTGTACTTTAATTGGTCTAGCAAATCTTTGTTTTATCGGTGTAACAGTAACAACAATTCCAATTTTAGTATGTTTATCTAATCCTTTTTTAATAACGAATTGTTCAGATTCTTTATCAGTTAACTTAGATTTTGTTAACATCATTATAATTGATGAATTATATTTTATACCTCCACCACCTGATACTTCATTATGAGGGAAAAAGGATCCAATAGCTGCATAAACATGATTACATATAATAAACGGAACAGCATTTTTAGCAAAATCATTACCAACAACTCTAAATGTTCTACGAATTGCTTGTTGTTTAGTCATATCTCGTTTTCCTGATCCAGATGTTGTATCTGCTTTTTCTTTTGTTGATGAAAGATTTCCCAAAGAATCTAAAATTACCATAATTTTTGGTGGTTCTTCTCCTTTTTCTTTCATATTAAAAAGAGTTTCATTTAATTTAGCAGTTAAAGTTGCAAATTGTTCAATTGTGTTAATGTTTTCTATACGAACTTTTCTTGTATCAACACCTAATCGTTTAACAAAATCAATATCAATACCACCTTCTGTATCATAATAAATTATGCTATAACCCATTGCTTGGGCATTTCTTGCAATACTTAATGCTAAATATGTTTTTCCCGTTCCTTCTTCTCCTGCAAATGTTAATGATCTTCGATTTGGCATCCCCCCAAATAAAGATCCACTTAGTGCAGCATTTAGAATATATGGTCCAGTTGGGATGAATTCATCTATTCGAGCATAAACACTATCTTCTAAAATATCTCCATCAGGTGAAAATTCATTTAGTGTATCATTTAATTCTAAGAAACTAACAGGTTTTTTAATTTTTTTTCCCATATTATATACATTATTTTATTATATTTTATATGAGAAATGTAGTAAAAAGTTTTATTTTAGAAGTTTTAATAATGGTTTAAATCTTCCAAAAATTCTTTTTTGAGCTTCTTGTTTAGAAAGAAAACCTATCCAATCAACTTCAGCTAATTGAGGTTTAAAATCCTTTTTATCAAGAAATTTTTTGCGGTGAACAATAAAATAATAAACTCTTTTATAAACATTTCCTTTATTATCGGTATAATTTATAAATCCGGCATTTTTTTCTGAAATATGTTTCTTTTTTATTTTAATTCCAGTTTCTTCAAATGTTTCTCTAATAGCACCTTCTAAGGCATCTTCATTTTTATCTACACCACCTTTAGGAATAGAATATGTTCCCCACCATGGAGAATTAGATGGGTGGACAAGAAGCATTTTATTATCTTGAATAATTACTAGCCCTGCTGAAATTTTCACTCCTTTATTATTTTTCCATTCATTTAATGTTTCTGGAATTTTCATATGGAATTTTATTTTATTTATTCATTGTATTTATTAAAATAAAAAGGAGACAATTAATTGTCTCCTTTTATATTTCTTTTTTTTCTTTTAGAATATTTTCATCCCATAGTGGTTTATCAGCCATTATTTCACATATATTATAAAGATTTTGTGGTCTCCACATATTATCTATATTATCTATTCCAATATCATGTGATCTACCAACTCCAGAATTTCTACCATGCACATGTCCAAATAAATGCCACGATCCATGTATTCTTCTATTCCATGATACCATTGGATAATGACATAATACAATATGAATATTAATTCCTTCTGTTTTTCTTGAAAATGTAAAATCTTTTATTTGAGTTATTTCCCCAAATCTTGTAGAATGTTTAATATTTTTATCATGATTGCCAAGAATTAATCTTTTATCGCCATTTAATCTATCAATAAATTTATCAGAATTTTTTTTGCTGGCCATAGTTACATCCCCAAGGATGAAAAGTGTATCTTTTTTACCTACTGTACTATTAATAACTTCTCTAATTAACCATTCATCATTTGCTTTATTAATTAATCTTTTATATTCTGGATCTGAAACATCTTTTTGTTTTACATTAACTAAATCTTTTTGAGATAAATACACAGGTCTGTTACAAATTTCCACAATTTTCGGATGTTGCGCGTGTAAATCTGCAGTAAACCAAATACTTTCCATTTCTTTTTTGATATCTGGAGTAATTTTATCTAATATGTCTCTTTTAACGTCTTTCATTCTAATAATAACAAGGATATGTTGTGTATGTTTTTTCTTTTAATAATTCTTCAATTTTTTTCTCAATAGTTTCTCCTATTTCTGGATAATATATGAACATTATATTTACACAGGCCCAATCTGCATTTCGTTTTTTAAGTGGGTCATCGTTAAAATCAATTGTTGTTAATACTGTATTTCCATAAGTATTAACCTTCATAAATGTATTTCCTATAGAAACTTGAACTTCTTTTGGTTCAAAATCTCCAGTCCAATCTTCATACTTTCCATCTGTGCGGAAATTACCCATTTTTTCTAACACTGTTTTTTTCATCCGATCTTTATCTTCTGGTCTGGGATTACCAACATATAAACCTTGGAAATTTTTGCTCATTACTAAATCTGATATTCTATATTTCATAATTTAAAAAAGTGAACGAGCATAAATTAAATTCCCAGGTACTGAATTAAAATCAGCAGCTTTCATAAATCTATTAAATGATTCAATTACTACTTTTTCAAATTGTCTATCATAATCTACTTCAGTTGCTACTTCATAAGGAAAATTTCCAGGTAAAAATCCAAATACTCCATCTTTCCCTTTAGCATAATAATGTTTAATTTTATCTCCAGTTCTTATTAAATTATATTTTGTTTTCCATTTTGAATTTAACATTGTATAATTATAGATTGCTGCAGCCCTTATATGAATAGGACATTTTTCTGCTAATCTAATTTCTCTTCTATCTTCTAATACATATTTCTCATAATCACCAATTGATACTGTTTTAGAAATATCATTAGGATCTTGAAGAATAAATTGTTTTTTATATTCTTTTAATGTTTTTACAACTTCTGAATATTCAAGTTTTTTCCCTTTTTCAAATAAACGATTTAACATTTTTTTCAATATTTTTCTTGAAAAAGATGGTGTTGATCCTTGAATCATTTCTACACCCACATGAACAATTTTTTCTTGTGGTTTAAAATTAATTCCTGGATCTTTCCACGCTAAATCTAAAATATATTTCTTTTTTGCAACCATTAAAGCTGAATGTGCAATTTTTTCTAATTCTAAATCTTGTAAATTTTTTGTATTAAATTTTTTAGCATATTCATCAAATTGCGCTTTTATATATCCTTCTAATCTTAATTTTTTTATTTTTAAAATAAAATCTCTAGGATTACCTTTCCAATCACAAGATTTTATAATTGGTTCAAATGTAATATATGTTGAATCTGTATCATTATAAATTACAATTGTTTTAGCTAAAACTTTGTTAACGAATGTTAATCCTAATTCTTTATGTAATTCTTTATCTAAATGCCATTTATTTAAAAAATAATCATCAATAAAATTATTTGCAAATTTGATCATGTCTTGACCTTGTAATGTAACTGCTTCCGCTAATGCTACATTATAACATTCAAACCAAGGTGATCCAACACCACCATAAATGGAATTAATAAAAATTTTGATGGATTGTTCAAGATTAAAATATTCTTCTTTTAATAGTTTTAATCTTTCCATTTCTTTATCCAATTCTTCTATTGGACAATTATATGGATCTATTTTTGATAAGTTAAATTTAAAATTCATAAACCTATTTTTATATTTTATAAACAAATATAAAAAAGTTTTTAAAACTAATTAAGACTTAGATAAATTTTTCCTATAGTTTTTAGTTCATGTTTTTCAAATAATTTCCACAAAAATTTTCTAGCTTTTTTAGATATCATTAATTCTAATTTTAAAAAATTATCTTGAGACATTTTTCTAAAATCTGTTATAAAATAATATGTGGGGTATATAAGTTTACTTTTTTTCATATACATTACGTTTTCATTTTTATTTAATGTAATATAACCAATTTAATTGTAACAAAAAAATTTTAGGGTATTTTTTTATAATTTATGTAAATAATTGAGGATAAAATGATTCTTTTAAAACTGGTTTTGGGTATTTTTTTATCCATTTAGCTTTTTTACGTTTTTTAGCTTCCAGATTTTTCATTTTTTTAAGATTTTTTTCTAAAGTTTTTTGTAATGATTTCCATTTTAATAATGATTTTTTATATTTTGCTTTTTGTTTTTTAGAATATTTTTTTTCATATTCTTCTTCTTGTTCTTTATAATAAAAATCCAAATAAGATAATCCCTTTAAGACATCTTCCATAGCATTTTTATCTTCTATTTCTTCAAAATCTTTAATTGTTTTTTCTATTTCATTTTTCCATTTACCAAAAGCAGTTTTTGCTAAATTTATATCTTTATTACTTAATTCAGTTTCTAAAAATTTAACAGCTGCTTGAGTTATGGTTTTAAAAGAAAATCCTTTACTTTTTACAATATTAATTTTATCAGGTCTAAATACAATAAATTCATCTAATTCAGGATTTTGAGAAAAATATTGTTCAGCAGCAGTTTCTAAAGATTCTTCTAATTGTTCTGGATTATTTACATAAACCATTTTTGATAATCGATTATAAATATCTTCTGGAAGATCTATATATTTATGTCCAAATTTTAATAATTCATGTGCTAAATAATACCACATTTTTAATATATTTAAATTTGCATCACTAAGTTCACCAGCAGAAACTCCTGCAGATATTGCTTTATTATATGAACCTTCTTTTTGCTTATTATCTGCAACATAACTCCATATTTTATAAAAAAATGGTTTTAAATTATCTTTTAATTTTTTATTATATTCATTAAATATTTCTTCTGCATCATATACTGAACTTTGAATATATCTCCAAAATTTATATCTAGTAAGTTTTCCTTCAGTTCCTAAACGAATACCTCCTTTATCTCCGATATATTCTTTTACTTCATATGTAATACCATTTAATAAAATAACATCATAAGATAATCCACCACCGGAGGCTTTTGACTTTTCAAACATATAACATAACATCATTTCTCCTCTACCAATACCTGTTTCATTGATATTAAATAATGTTTTAAGAAATGTCCCTGATTTTAAAATTTCATTTTTATAAAAGTTTCCTTTATTTAATTCTTTAATATCATCAAATGAATATAGATAATTTACTATATCTTTTTTCCACTTATCTTGTTGTGTTTTATTTAAAATTAATCTTTCTCCTTTAATTTCATCTTTAATTTCATCCTCATCTCCTAAAATTATTCTAGAAAGTAAAGTAAATAATTCATTTAATGGTTGTTTGATTAATCCATTAGGAATTAAATTTAAAAATGTTGTCCAATCTTCTTTTTTATTATTTTCTTTAAAAAATTCTGTTAAAATAATTATAGCATCTTCATCAAAATTATAACTTTCTACAGTTTTTTCGGTTTTCTTATCAGCTTTTTCCATTCTATAAAATTCTATTTGATAATCCCAAAAATCACCAAATTTAGCTTCATACGAATCTATGTTATTTATGTCTACTTTTGCAGCTATTAAATAATCTCGAAGATATTTTTTAAGTTTAAGAGCAGAAGTATCAACATACTCTTGTGTTATAATATCATTTCTTCTTTTATCTTCTACTCTTCTTATAATATCATCATCTATTGGATCAATTAATACAGATGATGCACCAGTAGATATGTATGGTTTAATACTATTTACAGAAATTTCATATAATCTTGGATAGTAATCTAACATATTTTAACTTTATTTTATATATTTCATTAAAAAAGACCGGAATTTCCGGTCTTTTTGGGTATTTATAATAAAATTTAATAGAATATTAATCTTTTTCAACCATTGAAATAACTGTAACTGTTGATAAATCATGGGATGAAGTAAACATTAATCTGTCTTCTCCCATTTCTACTCCATAATCTTCATCATCAATACTTTTAAATTGTTCTTTAAATATATTAATTGAATTTTCTTTTCCATTCCATTCTTCATTTCTTTTTTCAACAAGAAAATCAAATATTTTTCCACATACATAAATATTAGCTGCACTTTTAAATTCCATAAAATTATATTCATTATCTAATGAACACAACGAATTTATTTGTTCTATATTTTCAGAACTTAATGAAAATGGTGGAATTATGTTATCAAATGTAGCTATATTATTTCTAAATAAATCATCAGAAATATATTTAAAAACATTAATAGAAATACATTCTATTGTCATTTTTAAATTGACATTTTTCAATATTAAACTTATACCAATATATTCATTAACATCACTTACAATTTCATCGTAATTAATGATAAAGGAAAATTCTTTATTATCAAATTGATTAATAATATTCATTAATCTTGAAATATTATATATTCCAACTTTAATTTTTCTTGGGTTTTTTGATGGTTTAACAGTTAATCCAGCGTCTTCAAATTTTATTTTAGAAAATTTAACAACACTGCGTTCTTCATTATATGTTTTTGCAAAAAATATAGATTCATTTTCATCAATTTCTAAAAGAAGTGATTTAGCTGTTGAAGTAAATTTTTTAAGCCATGAAGAAAAAGCTTTTACATTTTGTGCGGTAAATTCTATTTTTTTAGCTGCCATAATTTTTTTATTTGTATATTTTATTATTAAAGCGGCAAAAGGTTTTATATAAAATGAAAAAAGACCTAAATATTTAGGTCTTTTAATTTATTCTTAACAATACTTTTAAACTTCTTCTAAATGAAATCCACTTACGGCAAATAATTCTTTTCCATCTGAAAATACAATATCATAATATTCCCAATCTTTATTTCCTGTTTCTGTAGCTGTTGCTTGACTTGTAATAGTAGCAATTTCTTCATCATGAGCAAATGCAATTTCTGCAGATTCTGGATCTTCTTCTTCCCATCCACTATTTTGTCCATCTAAATGAAATAATACTTCATCTCCTTCTTGATAAGTCCAAAATCTAGGGGAATATCCATCATGTTGGCCGTATGGATGTTCTATTTTTTCATTTACATATTTAGCTCGTGTAATACTTTCATTAAAAACTACATTTTGGACGGTTTCTTCTATACCATTTTCAATATTCATAATTTTTTCTGCGCATGCTTCAGCACTAATATCATCAATAATACAATCATAAATTAATTCATAATGTTTATCAAGTAAATTTACATTATGATCACGATCTAAAATATGTTCATTCATTAATTCAGTATAAATTTCATCTAAATATTGATAACCTTCTTGTGTTTCTTCATATGGAGTATGTGATTCTGATATTTTCTTTTCTTTTCTAACTTTTTCTGGAAGTTTTTTATGTTTAGTTCCGGCAAAATCTTTCACATCTTTCTTTTTCATAGATTTAGCAGCTTTTTTAACTTCCGGAGATGGATTTTTTAAATCACCTTTTTGGGCAGCACGTACCATACCCATAAATTTTTGTTGAGATTTTGATTTAGCTGGCATAATGAATTTATTTTATTTATTCACTTTCTATAATAATTTTTTCCTCATCATCATAAATATCATCTCCATCCCAAATTATAATACCATCGTCTGTTTCTTCTACATCATCGGTATCAAACAAATCAACAGAAATTTTCTTAGAACTTATACCTCTTTCTAAAGTTGGATCTAATGTAGTTTCAAATACTTTTTTAATTTTATTTAATTCTTTAAGTTTTCCTTTAAGTTCTTTTGTTAATTCTTTTATTATTGCCTTTGTAGAAATTAATTCATCTTTTGTAAATTTTCTTGCTGTTAATCCTTCCAGTTTAGT